>Ga0209172_10000305_pt1 | contig 140011 bp, 110 predicted proteins | sample LarsenN4metaG_FD_184113 | JGI IMG/M metagenome (GOLD analysis project Ga0209172, IMG submission 184113) | Hot spring sediment bacterial and archeal communities from British Columbia, Canada, to study Microbial Dark Matter (Phase II) - Larsen... ...
GCGTCGTCGTCGTTCCATTCACTTTTATCGAGTAAAAATAATGGCCCGGTTTCAGGTCGTTTCGATTGAACGTAACCTGGTGTGTGCCAGCCGGATAGTTTCCTTCTGTGATGGTTTGCAAAACCCGTCCGTTCATGTCCATCAGGAAAATGGTCACCTTGCCGCCGTCTATCGTGAACGTAAAAGTGGTGGAGCGATGGAAGGGGTTGGGGAAATTGGAAACCTCGATACGGGACTTTTCGAGTACGGTCGTGCCCGACGATGCGGATTTAAAAATCGGCAAAATCGGAAACTGGGCACTCAAAATACTTTCCGGGTTGGCTATTCCAAACCAGTCCTGCAAGGCGCTGGCGTACACGGAGCGAAAATCGTGTTGCATCGGCAAATCCGCCGAAGCAAAAGGACTGTCCGGAATCTGCGGATTGTCGCCGATGACACCGGGAATGACGTTTTTGCCGAACACAAAAAGAGGGGCTGCTGCGCCGTGATCGGTACCAAAACTGGCGTTGGATGCGATGGTGCGGCCAAATTCGGAGAACGTCATGCCTGCCACGCGTTCGTCCACACCGAGTTTTTTCAAATCATCCTGAAACGCGGCGACGGCTTCTGACACTTTGTGCAACAAATTCGCATGGAAACCTTCGAGCGGGCCAAACGTCATGTCCACCTGTTCGCTGTGCGTGTCAAATCCATCGAGTGTAACGATATAAATCGGCGTTTTCAGGCCACCGCTGATGAGTTGTGCCACGATGCGCAATTGGTCGGCAAGATAGTTTTCATTCTGTGGCGGATACAAATTGGACAGGTTTTGCCCTACATCCGCAGCGCTTTTGATGGACTGGTAGTACACCTGCGCCTGTTGCGATACCAGCTGGATAAATTCCAGTTCATCGCCGTAAGGCGTGTTGGGAGCAGGTTCCACAATGTCATTTACAAACTGATAAAAAGCCGTCGGGTCTGCAATCGCCATACCCATCGGGACGGAATTGCCCATGAGCGCCAGCGACACTACCGAGCCAATTTGAATCGCCAGCGGGTCGGGGTTATCGGGGTTGGGGTAACCATCGGGAAAAGCAGGGTGCTGGTTTTGCAGGTAACGCCCCAGCCAGCCGGTCTCGACCAATTGGTCGCTGTCGGAAGCCGACATCCAAATGTCGGTGGAGCGAAAATGCGAGTAGTCCTGGTTTGGGTAACCCACATTTTGCACAACAGATACCAGACCATCGTTGTACATGTTTCTGAAATGGGTCATGGCCGGGTGCAGGCCGTTCGTGACCGTCCCGTTGAGACTCAATACCGAGTTTTCGGGGATGAGCACATTGCTGCGCGCATTAGCAAGTTTGTCATACTGGTCGAGCGGGATAAAAGTATTGAGACCGTCGTTGCCGCCGATAAGCTGGATAAGCACGAGCACGCGGTCGTTGTTATTGCCATTTCCTGCAAGCGCCTGTAGGAAAGGCAGTTGCGCAACGGGGTTAATGGAGAAACCCTTGAACTGGAAACTCGCCCATGCCGCTGCTGCACCGCTATATTTGAGAAAATTTCTTCTTTTCATTTTTCAAATGAGTGAATGAGTGAAAAATAACTCGAATCATCAAAAAACCGTTTGAGCAAAATGCCATCAGGCCAGTTGGTACTCGGCCATGTTCATGATGTATTTGTGCAAACTCGCCAATCGGAACCAAACTGCCTCGTAAATCATCGGGTCGTTCGGATTGGCCAGGTAGGCGAACCAGGCAGCCGTCCAGTAGAAATCATTGGCTTGCCCTGACAGCAGGATACTTTTGAGAAATTGCTTTTTTGCCGCTGAGATTTCCATTGGCAACATTACTTTCAAAGTGTCCTCGATGAGTTTGTTTGGATCGCCGGGATTGTCAAACTGTGCGGCAAAAGCAATATGGTCGAGTTGAAATTGGGGATTTCCGATGAGCGCCGCAAACGATAGGAAATCAGAAAAGAGATTTCGGTTGCGCATGGTGTCGCTATTGATCCAAATCCTGTAATACACAGGCGACTGGCGGAAAGCCTGCCAACCTGCCACGTTGGGCGGGTCGCCAGGCAGCAACTGCATGTTCCCGCAGAAGTAGTTGATTTGCAATCGAATAGTATACTCGTCGAGTGGGGTAGGGGCGGGCAGGTCTTTGTTGAAATTACGCAACACTCCCAGCACAAGGTCGAGTGGCGTTTTGATAAAACAACCTTTATTGTAGGCATCGAAAAAATGTTCGCTCTTCAGCAACGCCTCCATGACTGGCCGGATTTCGTAGTTGTTGTCGCGGAAAATTTGCGCCAGCGGGGCAATTACGTTTGCTTCTACGGTTGCGTCAATTTTGTAATACAGGAAAAAACGATAAATTTTTCTGCAAACAAAAGTCGCCACATCTTCTTTCTGGAAAATCATGTCCAGCAAGTCGTCGAGTTCCTGTTCGCCGTTCGTACTGCCCTGAATTACAGCGTTGTTGTAATAACCTGAAAAATTTTTAGCCGATGTATCGTGTTCGTTCGGGTTGAAAAAAGTCGTCAGGTTCGCAGGATTGATGCGCCAGCCGGTGAGTACACGAGCCGCAGCCACCACGTCGTCTTCGGTGTAAGTGACGGGCGAGTCTTTGCCGACGGTGAAGAGTTCCTGCAACTCGCGTGCGTAGTTTTCATCAGGCGCCGATACGCTGTTGAGGTAGCCATTCAGGAAAATCAACATGCAGGGATCGAGCGTGACGGCTTTCACAAATTCCTTGAAATTACCCAGCGCATGCTGTCGCAGCGTTACGTGGTGGAGGTAAGTAATTCGCCCCCAAAATGCTGTATCTGTGCGTGTTGCAAAGTGATTGTGCCAAAACAAGGTCATTTTTTCCTGGATATTGGCCTCGGAATGCAACATGCGGTTGAGCCACCAGCCGCGCCACGATTCGATGCGCAGCCCCTCCGCTTCGAGGTTGTACGGAGCGTTTACCCAGGTCTGGCCCAGCAGCACCGCAGGGTCGGTGAATTCGGGATTGTTGTAGTTATTCACCGGCGGCGAGGGCGGCGTTTGTGGTACATCGAGCACAAAATCAACGGCGGCGTTGGCGCTTCCCAGTGCGACCAATTGGTCGAGTTGGGGTTTTTTCACCCCGAAAGTGACCCGTCGTAACAAGTGAGCAGCTTGTTCCGGGCCCCAAGAGCCGGTGTAAGGGGTCAAATCGCCGGAAATTGTAAAATCGCTTTGAGGAAAATTTTCCGCCGTTGTCGCGGCTTGGGAGGGTGGAATTTCACCAGGGGGAATTTCGCCGAAAGGCGAAGCGATTTGCTGGAAAAAATCCCGTCGGGAGATGGAATGGTGGTCGGCCATGCAGTTTGAATTATTGATTGTTAACCATTGGATGCCGCGCATGACGGCTATGTTTGAGCAATTTTTGAGAAAAATGGGGAGGAATCTGCCGTTTTGCCTGAACGGCCAGACGTCAGGCAAGACTTATTGGGAGAAAAAGTGTTACAAAACTAAAGGAAAGAAAATAGTGCTCTGATAAAAGCGGACGGCTTTTACCAGATTTAACAAAAAAAACAGGCCAAAGCCCGTGAGGACTTTGGCCTGGTGTTGTTTGAAGTTGCCGGCAGGATTTTATCCCAAATAAGATTTCAACACGTCGCGATTATAGGCTTTGCGCAAGCGGCGAATGGCGCGTTCTTTGATTTGCCGGACGCGTTCGCGGGTGAGGCCATAGAGTTCGGCGATTTCTTCCAGCGTTAGCGCCTTGTAGCCATTGAGGCCGTAATACGAAGCAATCACTTCCATTTCACGGGGCGAGAGGATGTTTAGCCCCTGTGCGACCTCGTCGCGGAGCGATTCAGCCATGAGTTCGAGGTCAGGCTCGTCGGCATCTGAGGGAATCATCACATCGAGCATAGTGGCGTCGCCTTCTTCGGCGCCTGCCAGCGGCGCGTCGAGGGAGACGTGGCGCGAGCCGCTGCGCAACATAGTCTGCACCTCTTTTTCACTCATGCCAAGCAAGTCGGCGAGTTCTTCGTCGGAAGGTTCGCGCTCGAATTCCTGCACAAACGAGATGTACGCTTCATTTACTTTGTTGTACGAGCCGACTTTGTTGAGTGGCATCCTGACGATGCGGCTGTTTTCGACAATGGCTTGCAAAATGCTCTGGCGAATCCACCAAACGGCGTAGGAAATGAATTTAAAACCTTTCGTTTCGTCGAAACGCTTGGCAGCCTTGATAAGGCCGACATTGCCTTCGTTGATAAGGTCGGAAAGGCTAAGTCCTTGATTTTGATATTGTTTGGCTACCGAAACGACGAAACGCAGGTTGGCGCGCGTCATTTCATCCAGCGCGTCCTGGTCGCCTTCGCGGATGCGCTGCGCCAATTTAACTTCCTCCTCTGGCGTGAGCATCGCAATTTTCCCGATGTCATTGAGGTATTTGTCCAGCGCAAGGCTTTCGCGGGTGGTTATTTTATGGGCAATCTTCAGCTGGCGCATAAGGCAGAAGTATTGAAGTAGTCAGGCAAATGTTTTTGTTCTCTCAAAAAGTTTTGTTTCAAAGTAGTTTTTGGAGGCCTTAAAATATCTTTTGTAAAAACGTTTTTGAAGCAGAAAGTTTCTAATTGTCGCGAAAAATAGTCGAAATCTTTCTCTTGCAAGTTGCATTTGCGAAACGTTAAATAGCGGCTGCAAGAGTACGGCGCGTTGACCGAATTTTACGTGACTTGCGAATAATGAGCCAAATTTCCGGTTGAGGGAAAGTGTGAACGCCCTGACCGTTTTAACCGGGCAGGGCGTTATTCCTGTGGATTGAATCCGAATGTAAAACCCGGATTAACAATTGATTATCCTTCAACCGTCTTTCCGCCGCGCTCTTTTCGCTTCGGCACATCAGCGCCTTCCAACGATACTATGAGGCCGTCTTTTGCTTCGTTGAGCGTTGCCATGAGTGCTGCTCCTTCAGCGGGATTTTCGCTCAGGATAAACTCGGCAAGCGGATCTTCGATGTATTTCTGGATGGCCCGGTGCAACGGACGGGCGCCAAATTGCGGGTCATAGCCTTTTTCAGCCACGAAATCTTTGGCTTCTTCCGTCAGTGCGAGCGAGAACTTCATGCTATTGAGGCGTTTCATCAAGCCTTCCAGCGCGTTGTCAATGATTTTGAAAATTTCTTCACGACCGAGGCTGTTGAATACCATCACGTCGTCAATCCGGTTGAGAAATTCCGGCGAAAAGGTTTTTTTCAACGCATTCTGAATCACCGCTTTGCTGTCCTCCTCGGCGGCTTCCATACGGGCCTTGGTCGCGAAACCGACGCCCTGACCGAAATCTTTCAATTGCCGCACCCCGATGTTGGAGGTCATAATAATTACGGTGTTTTTGAAATCAACTTTACGTCCGAGACCGTCTGTTAATTGTCCGTCGTCGAGCACCTGGAGCAGAATGTTGTACACGTCCGGGTGTGCTTTTTCAATTTCATCGAGCAGCACAACCGAGTAGGGTTTGCGGCGCACTCTTTCGGTGAGTTGACCACCTTCTTCGTAGCCGACGTAACCGGGAGGCGCGCCGATGAGACGGCTCACGGTGAATTTTTCCATGTACTCGGACATGTCAATCCGAATCAAAGCGTCTTCACTGTCAAACAGATAGCGTGCGAGTGCGCGGGCCAATTCGGTTTTACCGACACCTGTGGGGCCGAGGAAAATGAAGGAGCCGACCGGCTTTTTCGGATCTTTCAAACCCACGCGGTTGCGCTGAATCGCTTTGGATATTTTGATGACAGGGTCGTCCTGACCAATGACCATTTTTTTGAGGTCGTCAGCCATACTGACCAGTTTTTTGCTCTCGCTTTGGCCGACTTTACGGACAGGAATGCCGGTCATCATAGCCACCACTTCGGCGATGTCGTCTTCCTCTACCGGATAGCGCCTGGTTTTGGTCTCGTCCTCCCATTCTACTTTGGCGAATTCCAGTTGGCGTACCAGTTTGCTTTCCTGATCGCGGAGATTGGCTGCGTCTTCATACTGCTGATTTTTGACCGCCTGATTTTTTAGTTCTTTCAGTTCCTCGATGCGTTTTTCCAGTTCTTCGATGTGTTTGGGTACGACGATGTTTTTCAAATGCACTCGCGCCCCGACTTCATCGAGCACGTCAATGGCTTTATCCGGCAGGAAACGGTCGGTGATGTAACGGTCGCTCAGGCGAACGCAGGCTTTGATAGCCTCTTCGGAGTACATGACGTTGTGAAACTCCTCGTATTTCGGCTGAATATTTTTGAGAATGTTGATCGTGTCTTCCTGGCTGGGCGGGTCCACCATGACGCGCTGGAAGCGGCGGTCGAGCGCGCCGTCTTTTTCGATATACTGGCGGTACTCGTCGAGCGTGGAAGCACCGATGCACTGGAGTTCGCCGCGCGCGAGGGCGGGTTTGAAAATGTTAGAGGCATCGAGTGAGCCGGTAGCGCCGCCTGCGCCGACGATGGTGTGGATTTCGTCAATAAACAAAATCACGTCGCGGCTTTTTTCCAGTTCGTTCATAATGGCCTTGATGCGCTCCTCGAACTGGCCCCGGTATTTCGTGCCTGCCACCAAGGCAGCGAGGTCGAGCATTACGATGCGTTTGTTGAACAGCGTACGGCTGACTTTTTTCTGCATGATACGCAGCGCGAGGCCTTCCACGATAGCGGTTTTGCCTACGCCGGGTTCGCCGATGAGAATGGGGTTGTTCTTTTTGCGGCGGCTGAGAATCTGACTTACGCGCTCGATTTCGCGTTCGCGCCCGATGATGGGGTCGAGTTTGCCTTCTTCGGCCAGTTTCGTGACGTCGCGCCCGAAATTGTCGAGCACCGGTGTCCGGCTTTTTTGTTCGCGTTTTTGAGAGGATTGATAACCGCGGCGCTCATCATCTTCTTCGTAGTCGCCTTCGTTGGAGGCTTGGGCGAACAGGTTGGGCGTCGCGAGGTCTTGCTCGGAACGCACGTATTCGAGTTCTTTTTTAAAGGTATCGTAGTCCACGTCGTATTCGTTTAAAAGTTTGGTTGCAAATGCGTCCTGATGTTTCAGGAGCGAAAGCATCAGGTGTTCGGGATAGATTTCTTCACTTTTCATCAGTTTGGCTTCGAGAAAGGTAACTTTCAATACGCGCTGCATTTGAGAAGTTACCTGGTATTCGCCGACAAAAAGATTTTCAGCAGGCGGGTAGGCGCTGTAGCGGGGAATGGAGCGTTCGAGGCGTTTTTTCAAATCGTGTACATCCACCAGCAGCGCATCGAGCACCCGCACAGGGAGGCTGTCGCGCTCGGAGATGATACCCAACAGCAAATGCTCTACGCCAATGTAATCATGCCCCAAACGCCGGGCTTCCTGGCCGCTTTGATTGATGATTTGCTTGACAACAGGGGAAAATTTCTTATTCATTGCTTGAAAACGGATTCGTCATTTCCTTATTTGCCTTTCTGTCAACTAAATGCGTGTGCAAATGAAATGACGGATGGCAGATTTTCGGGACAAGTTTATGCGAAATGGAGGAGATTTTGAACTCTTGCCAATGCGCTTTTAACAATTTTTTCTGCGTTCGGTTTGAAAGACGTTTTTTAGCGGCAGCCGGTTAGAGTTGGAGGCTTAAAATCTTCGTAGATCTGCAAAAAACCTCCGATGAAAAACGGTCGTTGCCATGATTCCGTAAAAATGATGCCATCCGGTAAAGCGACTGCTGATTTGGCAGATGGAATCAGATACAAAAAAAGCGAACGAAAATTTTGTTGCAAACAAACGGGCATTGGTTACATTTGTCCTTCCTAAAAATTTCTTTCACGCATCTAATCAAATTGATTTTTCTGAAAATCAGGTTCTTATGAAATACCGGATTGATAAACAGGACCAATATGCCGTGCTTACGCTCGATGAGGAAAACCTCAATTCTACGATTGCGCCGAGTCTGAAAAGTGACCTTATCTTCTTCAATCAGGAAGGGGTGCGCAACCTGATCCTCGATCTGTCGAATGTCAAATTTGTGGATAGCAGCGGATTGAGCGCCATTTTGACAGGTCACCGGCTTTGGAAAGACGGCAGTTCTTTTGTGATTACGGGGCATCTCAACCCGATGGTGACAAAACTCATCGAAATCTCCCGACTCGACACCATCCTGACGCTCGTGCCGACTTTGAGCGAGGCGATAGATTATGTGAAAATGGAAGAGATGGAACGCGAACTTCAGGAAGAAGAATAATTTTTTCGTCTTCAATTTTTAATAAAAAAGCCGTTTACCCTGCATGGGCAAACGGCTTTTTCTTATTGTTTTTGACCAGAATATTTGTTTGCCGGTATCAAACGCCCCATTCCTGCAAAGTCTCCCGGAGCTGCGCAACACCCTGAAAATGAATCCCGTTGATGCCTACTGCTTCGGCTCCTTCCACGTTTTTCAGACTATCGTCAATAAAAACGGCTTCTTCAGGAGCCACTTCGTAGCGGTCGAGTAAAATCTCGTAAATATCGGCAAACGGCTTGCGCGTTTTTTCATCGCCGGAAACGACAATACCCTCGAACCAGTGCAAAAAATCGTATTTCGACAGGGCGACGGGAAAAGTTTCGCCGCTCCAGTTGGTCAAAGCGAGCAGGCGATGTTCGGAGCGTTCGCGGAGTTCGCGGAGCAAATCCACCGTTTCGTGAATCGGCCCGCCGAGCATTTCTTCCCAGCGGTCGTAGTAGGCACGGATTTCGGATTCCCACTCAGGATATTCATTTACAAGCAGTTCCGTTGCTTCGGCGAGCGGACGACCGGCGTCTTGTTCCACGTTCCAGTCGTGCGTGCAAATGTTTTCAAAGAAAAAACGGCGTTTTTCTTCGTCAGGAATGACTTCGCGAAACACGTATTCGGGGTTCCAGTCAATGAGCACGCCGCCCAGGTCGAAGATGATTGTGTTGATTGCCATTGGAAATATTTACTTCGGAATCACTTGATTTTCTTTGTTTTGACTTTCCGGCCATTCTCATAAATATCCACGTGCGGTTCTTTTTTGCCCGTATGATCGTAGTGAAATAACTCGCCGTTGCCATTTTCAAAAGAACCTTTAGGGAGCGGTTTCCCTTCTTTATCAAAATAGCCTTCGACCGATTTCAGCAGGCCTTTATCATAGGTCAGAATGCCGAATAACTGGCCGTTTTCCCAAAAATATTGGGCTTGTTTGTCAAAATTTCCTTCAACAAAAGTAGCCTTGCACTCTATCGCGCCGTTCGCGTGGTAACTCACCCAGTCACCATGCGGCTTATCATCTTTCAAAGTTGTTTTTAACCAAATCTTCCCATCTGGGTAACGGCCATACGCTGTACCCTGGGCTTTTTTGAAATGTCCTTCCTTTCTAAAGACGCGGTACTTCCCGTCTTTTTCGTAATCATAATCCTCTATGAAAAGTGTCTTGCCACCCAGTTCGAAGGTTTTAAAATTGGTTCTCCCTTTTTTGTCAAGAAATTCAGTCACCAAAGTATCGTGGGCGGCATCGAAGCGCGCACCTTCCCGCCCGGCGCCGGAGAGGTAGGATTTACTCGTTGTGGCACAACTATTTGCCACAAAAACGAGGCTGGCAAAAATTGCCCAGTATGCTAATTGCCTGATTTTCATATTTTAAACATTGAATCGGAAGTGCATGATGTCGCCGTCCTGCACGACATATTCCTTGCCTTCGACGGCCATTTTCCCGGCTTCTTTGACTTTGGCTTCAGAGCCGAGCGTGGTGAAATCGTCGTACTTGATCACCTCGGCGCGGATAAATCCTTTTTCAAAATCGGAGTGGATTACGCCCGCTGCTTCGGGTGCTTTAGCGCCGCGTCGAACCGTCCAGGCGCGCACTTCTTTTTCTCCTGCCGTGAAATAAGTGATGAGATTCAGCAACTTATACGCCGAACGGATGAGTTTGTTGACGCCCGGCTCGCTCAGACCCATCATTTCCAAAAATTCCTGGCGCTCTTCCAATGTGTCCATTTCGGCGATTTGCGCCTCGATACCGGCACAAATCATGATAACTTCGGCATTTTCGGCGGCAACAGATTTTTTGAAAGCCTCCGTGTGCGCGTTGCCTTTTTCGATAGAGCCTTCATCCACATTGCAAACGTAGAGGACGGGTTTGGCGGTTAGCAGGGCCAAGTCGCGGGTAATCAGCGTTTTAGCGTCATCGTCGAAGTCGGCGAGCAATTCGCGGGCGACACGGCCTGTCTCGAGATGGGCTTTTACTTTGTTCAAAATATCGAGGGCTTTGAGGTCGTCTTTGCTGCCGGCTTTGGCGGCGCGGGCGACTTTGTCAATGCGTTTTTCGACGGTTTCGAGGTCTTTCAAACCCAGTTCCAGGTCAATGATTTCTTTGTCGCGTACGGGATTGACAGAGCCGTCTACGTGTACTACGTTGTCGTCGTCGAAACAACGCACCACGTGCACGATGGCGTCCACTTCACGGATGTTTGCCAGAAACTGGTTGCCCAAACCCTCGCCTTTGCTCGCGCCTTTGATGAGTCCCGCGATGTCGAGAATTTCGACCGTCGTGGGCACAACACGTTGGGGTTGAACGAGTTCAGCGAGTTTATCGAGCCGCTTGTCCGGGACTGTGATGACGCCGAGATTCGGGTCTTTCGTAGCGAAAGGATAGTTGGCAGCGAGTGCCTTGCCACTGGTGAGCGCATTAAAAAGGGTTGATTTCCCAACGTTGGGCAAGCCAACGATACCGCATTGCAAAGCCATTCAAGCAGGGTGTTTGTGGCCGTAGGGTGTAAATTTTGTTTTTCCAACGACCTTTTCAAAAAACGGGCGCAAAGGTAGAAAAACGAATGGCGAATTTTCGGGCAGGCCAAAATATTTGCCTCCGATATCTTCCAAAGTTGGATTTATAGTCCACATGAAACGAGGCTTAAGACCTTTTAGGGCATAATTTTGGAGACAAACTTGCTATCGCCGACGGCTTCGCGCTGAATTTTACCGGCTTCAAACACACAAGCGACCAATTCGGCGCCGCATACTACTTTTGCCGCCAAAATCAACCCAACTTTGAAAGTCAAAATCATCAACCGATCACCACACCCACTCCCGCAATATGAAACTGCCGGGAGTGCGGGCATGGATCTGCGGGCCAACCTCGAATCACCCGTCACCCTCCAACCCCTCGAACGGGCGCTCGTACCGACCGGCCTTTTTATCGAATTGCCCGATGGTTACGAGGCTCAAATCCGCCCACGAAGTGGCCTCGCTGCCAAGCGCGGCCTCACGATGCTCAATTCGCCCGGCACTATCGACAGCGACTATCGCGGCGAAATCAAGTGCATCGTCGTTAACCTCTCCAACGAACCGCAAACCATCGAACCCGGCGAACGTATCGCCCAAATGGTCATCGCCCGCTACGAACAAATTACCTGGATCGAAACCGAAATCCTGGAAGAAAGCGAACGCGGCGCCGGCGGATTTGGCAGCACGGGAAAAAAATGACTTTGGATGTTAGACTATGGATTTTGGATTTTAAATTCTTGATAATCAAAACTTTTTCTTTTCCAACGTCCGATTTCTAAAGTCCGAAAATCTTAAAAATATGAAAATCATAATCCCTATGGCAGGACGGGGAACGCGCCTGCGCCCGCATACATTGACTGTTCCGAAACCGCTGATTCCAGTAGCTGGCAAACCCATCATCCAGCGACTGGTGGAGGATTTGGCAAATGCCTATGGCAAAAAAATTGAAGAAATCGCCTTCATCGTCGGCGACTTCGGCCCGGAAGTAGAGCGTGAACTGATTCATATCGCCGGAGCGCTCGGCGCCAAAGGCAAAATTTATCGCCAGGATAAAGCCCTCGGTGTAGGGCACGCCATCTACTGCGCCTGGGAGAGCCTCAACGGCCCCTGCATGATCGCTTTCGCCGACACTTTATTCAAAGCCGATTTCAAATTCGACATTCGCGAAGACGGTTTCATCTGGGTGCAAAAGGTAAAAGACCCTTCGTCGTTTGGCGTGGTGAAATTGGACGCAGATGGTTACGTCACCGAATTTGTAGAAAAACCCTCCACATTTGTCTCCGATTTGGCCATCGTCGGCATTTATTATTTTCGGGATGGCGAAAAACTCCGCGCGGCATTACACCATATTATTAACAGCGACATCCGGGAAAAAAACGAGTACCAACTCACGACAGCACTTGAAATTCTGAAAAATGACGGCCTGCGTTTTCGCACCGGAGAAATTGAAGAATGGCTTGATTGCGGCAACAAGGAGGCGATTTTGTATTCCAACGAACGCATGCTCGAATTTCACCGCAACAACGGTCTCGTGTCGCAAAACGCGGTTGTCGAAAACAGCGTCATCGTCCAACCCTGTTTCGTCGGTGAAAATGCCGTTATCCGCAACTCGGTCATCGGCCCTTATGTAAGTGTGGGTCACAATTCGGTCGTGGAAAACACCATCATCACCAACAGCATCATCCAGAACAAATCGCAGATTAAAAACGCCGTGCTCGACTACTCGATGGTTGGTAATTCGAGTCGCTACGTGGGTTCGCGGGACGAACTGAACCTCGGCGACTTCTCGAATTTTTCTAAAAGATGAAATTGTAAATCGTCAGTGAAAATCCTCCTGCTCCGTTTTTCATCCATCGGCGATATCGTGCTGACGACCCCGGTGGCGCGTTGTTTGAAAAAACAATTGGGCGCGGAAATTCACTTTCTCACCAAACGGGCATTCGAGCCTATCCTGCTTCCAAACCCGCACATTGACCGGGTTTTTTCTTTTCAAAAAGAAGTCACAGAAGTTTTAAGTTCTTTACAATCAGAAAATTACGACCTCGTGGTGGATTTGCACCACAACCTGCGCAGCCTGCGGGTCAAACTCGCCCTGGGTCGCCCGGCGCGCTCTTTCGACAAAGTGAATCTGGAAAAATGGCTGCTCGTCAATTTCAAAATTGACCGGCTGCCAAGTGTGCACGTCGTGCAGCGATACCTGCAAACGGTGGAACATTTGGGTGTCCGCTACGACGGCGAAGGACTCGATTATTTTATTCCGCCGGCGGAAGAAGTGCAGGTTTCGGATTTTTCAAAATTGCTTTTCGAGGGAAACTACGTTGCGTTCGTGCTGGGCGCCACGCATGCTACCAAACGACTGCCGGTAGAAAAAGCGGCTGAAATTTGTCGGAATCTTGACCAACCCGTCGTCTTGCTGGGAGGGAAAGCCGAACAAGCGGCAGCGCAGGCGATTGTTGGCCCAAATGTTGTCAACCTCTGCGGTCAACTTTCCCTCCACCAATCAGCGTCCGTGGTGCGGCAGGCAGGAAAAGTGCTGACCCACGACACGGGCTTGATGCACATTGCGGCGGCATTTCGCAAAAAAATCGTGTCTGTTTGGGGCAACACAGTCCCGGCTTTCGGAATGTACCCGTTTTACCCAACCGGCATGGACTTGAACACGTCTTTTGAAGTACCCGGCTTGCGATGTCGCCCCTGTTCCAAAATCGGCTTCGACCGATGCCCGAAAGGACATTTCAGGTGCATGAACGACATTTCTGTGTCCGCGCTTATCAAGGCGTTGGAACCTCCAAAATGACAGTTTACTACGAAAATCAGGTTTTTTACAAAATCCGCAAAAAGGCGTAGGTTTGGTTTTCCAATTTTACGCTACTTTTCGCCGAATAATCGGCAACTTCTTTTTTGCTTAAACAATCCGAATATGCACGTTAGAAAACTACTCTTCCTTTTGACCGCTCTCCTCGGCCTGAACGGGCTCTCTGCACAGGACATCCATTTCACTCAGTTTTATATGTCGCCCATGACGATGAACCCCTCGATGGCAGGGAAATTCGAAGGCACAGTGCGTATCGGTGGCATTTATCGCGGCCAGTGGGCCAGTGTTGTGGGTGGCAGCAACAGTTTCAAAACGCCCTCCGTGTGGGCTGATGCGCCCATTATCCGGGGCATTCGCAAACAAGACTGGATCGGCGTGGGCCTTATGTTTTTCACCGATCAGGCAGGCCAGGTAGGACTGAAACACAGCGCCACCAAACTCGGCGCGACCTACCACCTCGCTTTGGGCAAAAAAAACACGACTGTGCTCTCCATCGGCGGCCAATATGGTCGCGGCAGCCGCAAACTCGGCGACGACTACCGGTTTGAAGATTATTGGGACAACAGCGGCGCTTACAACCCCGGCAACACAAAAGAAGGAAACGTGGTGGACAATGCGAACTACACCGACATTGACGCCGGTATCAACCTCTCCACGAAGTTGAACAAACGCATGGACATCACTATCGGCTTCTCCATGTACCACATCAACCAGGGAAGATACAGCCTCGTCGGCAACTCCGATCCGAATGCCCCGACGCCTACCAACCCCACAGCCGGTAATACGAAGATCCCGCGTCGCTCGATTTTGCACGGGCAGTTCAACGCCGCGCTCGACGACCGCTGGAGCGTCAGCCCGTCGTTCCAGTACATGACCATGAGCGGAGCGGACGAGATTCAGATACAGGCATTGGGCGGGTATTTGTTCAATCCGGAAAAAGACATTACGCTCAATTTCGGCTTGGGCTACCGTATGCGCGACGCACTCCAGGCGCTCGCTGGCGTGAAGTACAAGGACTTGCGCGTCGGCCTTGCCTACGATATCAACCTTTCCGACCTCAATGCCGCCAGCAACTATCGCGGCGGTTTTGAAATCGCGGCCAATTACATCATCAAAATTTACAAGCCTTCTGTCATCAAGACAAAAGTGCTGTGCCCGCGATTCTGATTTTTATCTGTTCTGTTGTTCTGGAAAACAAATTGAAACAGAACAAAAACGCCAACCTCAACGCTCGTAAATTCATCCAACATTTTCATACGATGAAAAAACTAATCTTTTTCATAACCCTCCTCTGCGCATGGACGGCAACCGTGTCGAACGCTCAGCCGCTCAATCGCTCGACCCCCGACGCCAATAAAAAATCCGCCGAAACAGCGGAAGCCAACGGCAATCCCTACGAAGCGCTCGAACTCTACGAGAAGGTGTACGACGAGACCAAAGACCGGGAAATCGCCATCAAAATTGCCAAACTCGAATACGAACTGCGCGATTACGCTCAAGCCGAACGCGCCTTTGGCCGACTCGTCACCCGCGACCGCAAAAACGAAATGCCGGAACTGAAATACTGGTACGCCATGAGTATGAAGTACAATGGCAAATACGCGGAAGCCATCGAGATGTTCAACCTCTACGTGAACGACCCCGCCGCACAGCCCGACCTTGTACAATCCGCCAAACGCGAAATCGCCGGCTGCGAAATCGGAAAAAAAGCCAAACAACCCGAAAATCTGCTCGTCGCCAACATCGGCAAAAAAGCCAACAGCCCGCAAACAGAATCTTCGCCCTCTTACAGCGGCGGCGAACTCTATTACACCTCGCTGCAGGGCAAAGACGTCATCGTGATGGACGGCAAACAAGGCGACTGGTATGCCAAAGTGTACACCTCCGCGAAAACTGGCGCAGAATATGGCGAACCCACGCCCCTCGGTCAGCAAATCAACCGCGAAGACTGGCACCAGGGCAATGTGAGCGTGACTGCCGATGGCCGCACCATGTACTTCACCCGCGTTCAACTTTCCGAAGAAGGCCAGGGCATCGCAGAAAGCAAAATTTACTACTCCACGAAAGGCTCCGACGGATGGGGCGCTGCCAACGAAGCAACCGGCGTGAACGGCGACTACATCGCTAAACACCCCTGCGAAGGCGAACTTTTTGGAGAAAAAGTACTCTTTTTCGTAGCGAATATTCCCGGTGGCAAAGGCGGATTCGACATTTACTACGCACCTAAAAAACAGGACGGCCAGTTCGGTCTGCCGGTCAATCTGGGTGAAACCGTCAACACCGTAGGTGACGAAATCAGCCCCTTCTACCAGGACGGCAAACTCTGGTTCAGCAGCAATGGCCGCCCGACCATCGGCGGTTTCGATGTGTTTGAAAGCCAGTGGAACGGCTCCGTTTGGAGCGAACCGAAAGGCATGCCGCTTGGTGTCAACTCCAGCGTGGACGACCATTTTTACACCCGCTTGCCCGACGGCATGAGCGGCTTCTTCGTGAGCAACCGGCCCAGCCCCAACAGCCTGAAAAGCAAAACTTGCTGCGACGATATTTACGGTTGGGAAATCGAGCGTATCAAAGTGGATTTGGTGGCCAAAACGCTTCGTCTGCGGCGCAAAGGCGAAAAAGAAAACCAGCCGCTCACCGGCGCCACTGTTCAGGTGTTCGACGTGACGGAGAAAAATCCTGCCCGCGTGGATGAAAAAACCAACGCCGCCGCCAACGAATTTCCCTTCACCCTTTTGCCCGAAAAATCCTACCGCGTCATCGCCAGCCGCGACGGCTACAAACCCGATACGCTGGATTTCAACACAGTCGGCGTGAAAAAAAGCACCAGCATCGAAAAACGCCTGCTCCTGCGTTTGCTCAAGGTCGAGCCTGTGTACGACACGATTCGGGAAAACCAGCCAATTCGCCTCGACAACATTTTGTACGACTACGACAAGTGGGATATTCGCCCGGATGCTGAGCCTGATTTGCAGGAATTGACAGATATTTTGAAAAAATATCCCGACATGAAAATTGAACTTTCCTCGCACACCGACTCGCGCGGTCGCGATGAGTACAATGAAACGCTCTCGCAAAAACGCGCTGAAAGCGCCAAAGCCTGGATAGTCGCGAAAGGCATTTCTTCCGACCGAATCGTGCCCAAAGGATATGGCGAAAAACAACTCCTCAACGAGTGCGCCAACGGCGTGGAATGCACCGAAGAACAACACCAACTCAATCGCCGCACGGAATTCAAAATCATTTCCGGCCCGACGAGCATTATTATCGAACGAGTTGAAAAACGCGACCCGAAGCAAAAATCAGGCGGTAATTAAAATTTCGTTTGACCAATAAAAAAACGCCGCTGCGAGGTTTCGACTTTGCAGCGGCGTTTTCTTTTTAAATTCTGATTTTCAACGAATTAAACTCACAGTTCCCGTCTTCTCGAACCTCGAACCATCGAGCCTTTCCAACTGTGCCCAGAAAGTATAAACGCCGACTTGCGCCGTTTCGCCGCGCCAGGTGCCGTCCCAGCCTTGAGAGGCATCGCCCGGAGTAAGATTTTCTTTGTCGAACAAAATACCGCCCCAGCGATCGCTGATAAGCATCCGTCGAATGAGTGTGACGCCCATATCCGTGCTCAGAAAAAAACGATTGTTCGGTTCGTCCGCATCAGGGTTAAAAACGTTGGGCGCGAAAACCCGGTTTTCATTGGAAACGAAAATATGGAGGTCGTCGCTGAGGACGCAGCCGCTGGTGTCAGTTGCCGTCAGACGGAAAGAAATATTCCCCAACGGCTGAATGCAGTTGGAAAAACACAGCGAGTCAGGGCAGGGTGGGGCAGGGGACCAGGAAAGATTTTCGGGAACAAGGCCGAACAGGGGCGTGATGCAGACGGTGTCGCCTTTCACGATGTCGCGGTCTTCACCGAGGTAAATCCAAAGTTCACGAAATGAAAGACTTAGATACACGAGCGAGTCGCAGCCGGAGGATGCTGCGCCGGGCAGAATTTCCAAACCGGAGCGATTGTCGCGGTCGTAACGATGGCCGTTTATGGTCAAAAAACCGTCGGGGCAAAGCGTGTCGGTAATGATGCTGAAAGGTGGCGTCAGCACATTTAGATTGATCCGAATGATACTGTCGCAACCCGCTACGCCCGCTCCTGCAATCATTTCTTCCCCTGAAGGATTGAAGGCATGGTAGGCCGTCCCATTGATAAAAATCGTGTCGCCTTCGCAGATAGTTGCCTGATAATCAAAGGTGGCAGGGTAAAAATTCAGGTTGATGTGGATGATGCTGTCGCAGCCGTTTGCAGCGCCATTTTCGATGGTTTCCTTGCCGAGATAAAACTTTGAATGATAGGCTGTGCCGTTTACCCAAATCGTGTCCCCCTCGCAGATGCTTTGATTCAGATTCGTGACGGCGGGTTGGCGAAAAACGAGATTCACCAGAATAACACTGTCGCCGCCGTTGGATGCCGCTCCCGGAAGCAAGACTGTTCCGACGGGATTGAAAGCATCAAAGAATTGATTTCCAATCAATAAGGTTTGATTCGAACAAAAGGTGTCGCGGTAGTCGAAGTAAGAGGTATCGGGCGGTGCTGTGAAATTTGCAAAAGCAATATTGCCTGCCGCGACTGTTAAAAAAGCCGCGACGAGCCACGATTTAGTGTTGGGAGGTATCATGTTTTCTCGGATAAATTGAAAGACGGAAGCCACAGAATCCCCTTCCGATTCTGTGGCTTCTTTGTGCAATTTCCAAACCAAATTATTATTTGTCGGATTTTTCCAACTGTTGCAATCGCGCTTCGAAGGACTCCATTTTTGCACGAAGTGTTTCATTCTCAACCTTTAAAGCCTCGATTTGCTGTTGTTGTTCCTGAATGGCTTTGATGGCCAAAATGCCGAAACCGGCATAATTGAGCGACAAATAACTTTTGGCGCCGTCCAGTGTCGGGTTTTCACCTACCAATTCGGGGAACAGCGTTTGGACATCCTGCGCGATAAAACCAAGTGAGCGTTTGGCCGAAGTTTGCTCGGCCATATAGTGGTAGGAAACCGGCTCGAGTTGCATGATTTTATCCAAAATACCCATCGGAATGGCAGCAATTTCTTTTTTCAAACGGCGATCCGAGGGGAGGTAAAGCCCTGTGAGTGCGTTGAAAGTTCCTGCCGGGACACCTGCGCCAATCTGGTCATTGTAAAGCACCAAATTGCCTGCGGCGTTCACCTGGAAATCCCAGCGATGGTTGTTACCTGTATTTTCGATGGACAAACCGATGTCTTTTTGGAACACTTTCAGTGCAGAAGGGCCGTTGTTGATGCCATTGATGCCGATATTCCCGTTGCTGTTGGCACTAAAAGCGGGTCCTGCCAGCGGGTCGGACAAGGGGCCAAAATCAACCGTGAACAGTGGCGCCGCGCCACCGCGTCCCGACAACGTCCATCCGCCGGAACCGCTGTTTTTCAATAACATACGGGCAAAGTCGCTTCCCGATTGTTCGATTGTCAGCTGTGGCGACGGGCTGGTCGTGACGAAATGACCGTCGCCATCTACGTCCAAACGATACGACGGGTTGGTTGTGTGAATACCCACGTTGCCCTCTTTCGTGATAAGCGCCGCACCGGTGGAAGAGGTGAACAAACCGCCGGGACCTCCGCCTTCATTTTGAGCGAAAATAGCGGGAGCGGCATCGCTTCCAAGCACTTGCAGTTTGCCTGCTGTACTTGTAGTAGTGCCAATCAGTACGTTTTCTGTGTTGGTGTTGTAAATATTGTTGTTGTCCAACTGCCAGTCGTCGGAGCCGCCACCACCGATACTGCTCAAATCCACAGTGCTTCCTGTGCCGGATATTTCCAAAATATTGCCGGTGAGCGAGAGGGTTTGTAGTTCGTTGGAGGAGTTATTATCGGCGTCGCCGGTATTGTTGATGACAAAATTGGGCGCTGAACCTGTGATGCTGATGCCCGGGCCGGCAGTGTATGAATTTCCGCCTGGCAAGGTGATAGTCCCGCCGCCATTGGAGAGCGTCACATCATTGCCCGAAATGCTGATGGTTTGAATTTCATTGGTCGGGCTGTTGTCGGCGTCGCCGGTATTGTTGATAGTGAAATTCGGCGCTGCGCCAGTAATACTGATGCCGGGTCCGGCATTGTAATTATTCACTGCGGGCAGTGCTACGGAGTTACCGTTGGAAATGGTGAGTTGATTGCCTGCCAGGCTAAGTGTCTGGAACTCATTGGTGTTATCGAGGTCGCCGGTGTTGTTGATGACAAAATTTGGCGACGAGCCTGTGACGCTGATGCCTGTGCCTGCGGTGTAGTTGGGCAAAGTTACCGTACCGCCTCCCAGGTTGAGGGAAAGTTGGTTGCCAGTGAGGCTGATGGTTTGAATTTCGTTGGTGTTGTCGAGGTCGCCGGTATTGTTAATGACAAAATTTGGCGACGAACCTGTAACGCTGATGCCTGTGCCGCCGTTGTAAACATCGCCTGTGCCGCCGACAGCGTCGCCGCTCGGCACCCAAGATGTTCCGTTCCATTTCAATACCTCTCCTACATTAGCGCCTTGCTGCGCGATATCGATTGGATTACCTGCGGTACCATTTCCTGTCAGGCTGCCAGTGGTGACGGCTGTTTGTGCGCCCCAGTTATCACCAGAGAATGAGGCTGGCGTCCAGGTGGAGCCATTCCATTGCAACACTTGTCCAACAGAAGCGCCTTGTTGCGCGATATTCAAGGGATTGCCTGCGGTACCGTTACCGGTAAGGGTCGCACCGACTGTTGCAGTTTGCGTACCCCAGTTATCGCCGCCGCCGTCTGCGTCCGGTACCCAGGCTGTACCATTCCATTTGAGGACTTCGCCGGGCGTTGCGCCTTGTTGGTCCAGTCGAATTGGACTGCCCAAAGTACCGTTGCCGGTCAATTCAGGCCCTGTCCATACGGCTTGAGAACCCCAATTATCACCTTCATCATTGCCGGGCACCCAGGCTGTTCCGTTCCATTTAAGGATTTTTCCCAAAGTAGCGCCTTGTTGGGCGAGGGTGAGCGGGTCGCCGCCTGTGCCGTTGCCGGAAAGGGCGGTGCCGACAACAACGGTTTGTGTTCCCCAATTATCGCCGCCATCGTTGGCGGGAAACCAGGTTGCGCCGTTCCATTTCAAAACCTGGCCGTTGTTGGCGCCCTGTTGGGCGATTTTGAGCGGATTGGCCAACGTGCCATCGCCGGTAAGCGTGCCATCCGTTTGGGCTACCTGGTTACCCCAGTTGTCGCTTCCGGTATCGAGCGCGGGCGCCCATGCTGTGCCATTCCATTTCAATACCTGACCGGGTGCAGCACCCATGTTGTTGATTTTATTGCCTGTAACAGAGCCGTTTATAATATTTGTAGTTCCGACAGAATTGTTGGCCAATTCCAGGTTGGTGACGACGCCTTGTTTGATTTGCAAATTGGAAAAAGTGCCGCTCAAGTCACCGCCGGCCTGCTGGTTGGTGGTGACATCATCGAAAGGATCGAGGTCGCCCCCGTTAATGACGGTGTAAGTATTGCCGGAAGGAACAACGTCAATACCAGGGCCAGGCAAAACAACGGTACTGCCGGTTTCATCGGCTTGTGGCGCCCAGGTGGTGCCGTTCCACTTAAGTACCTGACCGTTTGTAGCGCCTTGCTGCGCAATTTTTGCTCCGGTCACTGTTCCATTGGCGATTTCGGCAGTGCCTACGGCGTTGGCTTTAATCTGGAGATTGGTAAATGTTCCACTGATGTCGCCATCTGCCGAACTGCCGATCGTGATGTCGTCGGTGGGATTGGTGTCGCCGGTGTTGGCAATGGTAAAGTTGGGCGAAGCCCCGGTGACCGAAATGCCTGTGCCGGCTGTGATGCCAACGGTTGAAATGCCCGCATCAGCGGCTGGGGCCCAGAGGACGCCATTCCATTTGAGCACCTGACCGGGCGTGGCGTTCATGTCGTCCAGTTTTGCGCCGGTCACTGCGTTGTTGTTGATTTTCGCTTCTGTTATTGCGTTGTTTGCTATTTCATTGGCGCTAACTGCATTGGCTTTGATTTGCAAGTTATTGAACGGGCCGCTCACATCGCCATCGGCTACGCTGCTGACGGTGATGTCGTCGCTCGCGAGGGTATCGCCGGTATTGGTGATGACGAAATTGAAGCCATTTTGCTGAACGTTGATACCTGCCGCGCCATTGATTCCCACTGTGCCGGGCTGAACGATTGTTTTAAAAACATCGGTCACGCGCCCTTGAGCATCAATGGTGATGACGGGTATTTCTGTTGCACTGCCGTAAATACCCGGTGTGACGCCCGTATTTGTCAAACTGACTGTGCCAGTTGTCGTGATAGGGCCGCCAGTCAAACCAGCGCCGGTGTTAATCTGAGTGACGGTGCCGCCACTTGTACCCATGTTTGCAATATCATCTTGCGGAACCCATTTCGTACCGTCCCATTTGAGCACCTGACCTGTTGTAGCGCCTTGTTGAGCGATACCGAGCGGGTTGGCAACGGTGCCATTGCCGCTCAATGCCGGCGCTGTTTGCACGGTTTGCGAACCCCAGTTGTCGCCGCTTCCGCCGCCGCCGTTGGCAGCACTTTGGGCGTACAATGCGTAGGGAACGCTCATCAGTTGGGAAGATCCCAGTTCGTCGAACACGTTGGGAGAAGTTTCGAGTGCGACGGTAAGGTATTTGGCGCCGCCACCCCAGTTGATGGTCGTAAAGTCGCCTTGCAGGGGTGTGCCGCCCTGGCCGATGACGAGGTTGACAAGACCGAATTCATTGCTCGAAATGGTCTGTTTTTCCGAATAGGCCACCGGCCCGTTGGGAGCGCCGCTGCGGATGGAGAACAACAGCACAACGGTCTGATTCGCGAGTGGGTTGCCATTTACATCGCGTACAATGCTTTGATAGTTAAAGCCTTGTGGAGTGAATTGCGCAGCGAGCGGGAAGGCGGCGCAGACAATCAAAAGGAGAAATAATAAACGACTTCTCATGGAAAAATCAGTTTTGGATGATAAATAGTCATCGTTAGAAAAAGTGCTTCCCGGAAAACAGGAAGACAACCAAGACAGCGGAACGGAGTAAAAAGGGAAATTCTTAATCGGGCTTTAAAGCCGGATAAAACGCACGAAAGCGACGCCGGAAGTGGCGGGGTCTTGCAGTTGCAACAGATAAACGCCCGGTTGCCAGGCCGAACAATCGAGCCGTGAACCGTCGGGTTGGGTAAGTTGCTGACCAGACAGCATAACTTCTCCCAGCAAATTGAAAACAGTAGCACGGAGCGCGCTTCCTTGTTCGTCAGAAAAACGAATTGTCAGAATATCAGCCGTCGGGTTGGGAAAAACTTCGATATTCCACTCGAGTAAATCAAGATCATGGACGGCTACGATGCCGAGTTCGGGCTGGTGAAAACCCTGTGTCACGATGCGGCTGGTGCCCGACAGAGTGGTGACGACGGGTTCTCCTACCGTGTAGGTGAAAGTCAGGCCGCCTTGTGTGCCAGTTTGGCCGGAGGCGCTGATGACCTGGAGTACATTTTCGTAATTTTGAGCAAGGGAAATGCCCGGCAGAAACAGCAAGGCAAAAGCAAATGGAAATAACCGGTTCATGGTAATGCGGATTGAAAGTTTGTTTTCACAAAGGAAAGCAACTTTTCCATCGGTTCGCAAAAAAAAAGGTTAGTGTCGGCTGTTTGTCAGTTTTGGGTTGGGAGGCAACCTTATAAAATGATGCCTCATCAAATGATTGGAAATATTCACCAATTGAGACCTTTCCCAAGATTTAACAAAGTTGTGTAAATTTCATTTATTATAATTGCCCTGAAAACGGATTCCGATTACTTACACGCTCATCATCTCCGCCAAAATGAAAGACATCCGACACAAAACTAAGGAAGAATTCGCCCGCGAACTGGGCATGTCCAAATCCACCCTTTACCGCCGCCTTCTTGCCATCAATTTCAAAACTTCGGGCGAGTTGCTTTCTCCCGCGGAACAAGCCGAATTGAAAGAGGCGCTCGAAGCGTACAAGAAACGAAATACGCACATTCCGCCCTCGAAACGGATTGGCACAGATTGAAACGAATTGACACAGACTGCTGAAAAGAGAACCCAATATGTTTGTTGTGCCGGGAAAGGCTTGTCTGCGCAGAAGCCCGGACCGGCACATACACACATTTTTCACCCAATCCGATTCGATTATGAATTCAAACAATCTTCTCAGTCGGGCGACAATGCTCCCCCCCACTACGAAGTTTTTCGTAGGGTATTTCTCTAAGATTATTCAAATTCTTGTTTGCAAAAGAAAAATTGTCATTGCGATGATCTTATCGCTTTGGGCATTATGGGGCCAAGCACAAACTCTTTGTGAGCAACACGGTAGCGCACCTGCAGATGTTACCATCGGTACACCAATAAACGCCCAAAACCAACAAAGCGTGACCTTTCTTTCTGCGAATTTTCCTAACGGAGCCACTTTTCAAAATCAAAAAATCCGAATTAACGGTATCCTTAAGATTGATCGTAATCTCTCACTGCTCAATTGTCGGGTTGAAATGGAAAGAGGAGCGCAAATCGTAACCGATGGGAATAACTGGATACTTGGCAGCGGTAGTGATTTCTACTCATGTGGGCAGATGTGGCAAGGTATCTATATCAAAACGGGTGGTTCGGCAGGAATTTACTCTGGCCGCATCGAGGATGCCGAAGCGGCTGTTACAATGGACGATGGCACAGGTGTCGGCATCGTAGGAATGACCTTCAATCGAAATCATATAGGCATTCGTAACGGCAGTGCTACAGTTGGAGTTTCTTCCGTTAATCTTATTTTGTTCGGCGACAACACATTCGACTGTACCGCAGCTTTGCTACCGCCTTTTAGCTCGAGTTTGTCCCCTGCCTATACAGGTACTTCTTACTCAGGCATACACCTCAACACAGCCGTTGGGACAGTGCCCGGCCATTTTGACATCAACTATTTCAGAAACATGCATTTTGGCATCACTTTGGAGAATGCTGATGCACACATCGAGCGATGCGATTTCCGGTCAATGGTGCAGCATCCGACTATTCAAAACGGAAGCCATGGTATCCGCTCCATTGGTGGGGCACTTTCAGTTAATCGCTCTAACTTCGATTTGCTAAATCACGGTATTTGGGCCGAAGGTTCTGAATTAAATATTACCAACAATACATTCACAGTGACTCGGCGAACAGGAATAACTTCGACTCTCAACTTAAATACGGATTTTATCTCAATTTTGAATAACCAGTTTACCATTACCAATGCCGTTGGGGCTGGATTAAAAACGGCAATCCGGGTTGACCGGAACTCCCGTTCATCAGCAGGGAACCCCAATCTTGCAAGTTTCGATATTTCTGGCAATGCTATCGCAATCAATGGCTTGGGAGTCGGCGCTAATCCTCAACTACTTCAGCAGAGAGGTATTTGGGTGTTTTCTCCTGTGCCGTCGCTGGATATCGGTCTTATCTCTGGTAACACCGTCACGGCTACCGCTGCTGTTGACCAAAGGCAAAACTGCATCGAGGTGGATGCGGGCCTTGGCGATAGGTTCAGGGTATTGGGGAACAATGTTACTTACGCAGGCGGCATTATAGAATATAGGTTTCGGTTCGGTATTTCCATGCATTTTGGGCAAGGAATTAACCACCGACTACAGAATAACACTTCTTTTGGTACTCCCAATAATAGGCTAGGTGGCACTTGTGGTATTCACCTGACTGATATGCCTAATGTGACCGTCTGTAACAACACTGTTGACAATTTTGAACATGGCTTCCACTTTTACGGCCCATGTAATGGTTTAGGGTACTGGGGAAACACGATGAATGCCCATTTCAGAGCCTCTGTAAGGGTACAGGACAACCTGCAAAATCTGAACATTGGATTTATCGGAACGCATACTCTTACAACCAATCGCTGGAATAATGCCGAAGCAGCTACCGATAATTCAAGTTGGCAGGGTATGCCGCTCAATAGGTTAGATTTACCTCAAAATATTCTGCCATTTTCACCGACTGCATGGACGCCATTTGGTTTTCTTACTTTTGTAATGGGACAAGAAACGGCCTGTATGCAACCGCCCACAATTGTCGGTGAAGGAGAGGGCGAACTGACCGATTATGACAAATGGGCGGCGGGAGGCGCATCCGGTGCGGGTACAGCCTCGGCATGGGAAGAAAAGCGCAAATTGATGTTCAAACTGCTGCGCTTTCCCAGTCTCGTAAGTTTGGACGCTTCCGTGAACAACTTCTACAACGCGGAGTACAACACTACGCTGGGCAAACTGGCGCAGGCCGAGCATCTGTTTTTCAGTTCGGTGCAGCAAGTGACGGAAGCGCAGAACAACAGCATCAGCACATACGGTGACGAACGCGCTTTATTGCTGGAGCAGCTGCATAACATGGACGAAGCGAACAGCAGCATATCGCAGACGGAGGTGCCGTCGTCCTCTCTGATATCTGCCAAACAGGCCTTGCTGAATACCTGGAAGACCAATCTGAGTAATCGGTCGCTGCTCAAACAACAAATCGCTGCACAACGCCAAGTCCAAATCCAGCAAGCGCAACAACTGCTCATCTCCATTTCGACTACTTCTGTTCAGGAGGCGAATTGGAAGACTATTTTTGGTGTCCGGTTTAATAATGCTTTGGGTATTTCGGCCAGTGAAACTGTTTTAAACCAACTGCGAGGCATCGCAGCACAGTGTCCTGAAGAGGCTGGAGGTTCAGCAATCGCCGCCATATATATGCTTCCAGAAGAGGAGGCTGCCCTGTTGATTCCGCAGGAACAAATTGGGCTGTTGGATAATTGTGGCGAACCCCGTGCATCTGGTAGCGAGATTTCTGACCATCCATCAGTAATACGACTCTCGCCCAATCCCGCGCAAGACAAGCTGCTTGTAGATTTGCCCAATGAATCTTCGGGCGCTTGGGAGGTGTTCGATTTGACAGGTCAAATCATCTCAGACGGCTCTTTTACGCAAGCCCAGACATTTACCATACAGACCGAACAATTGCAGAATGGAGCGTATCTGTTATCTGTACGGCTACTTAATGGTGACTCCCACGCCCATAAGTTCATCATCTCCAAATAATTGCTTTTGTTTCATTAGCAGTTCCAGCCAGTTGTGGTTGGAACTGCTCTTCTTTTTATTCCATGAAAAAGATTTTGTACACTATTGTCCTATATCTTCGAATTGTCAGTTCTCTATCCGGACAAGGGAAAGAGGCTTATAATTGGATTTTGGGTTATCTCCCCGACCCAAACTTCCCAGTATCCTATTTAGGAGGGACTTGGGTTAACTTCGGTACAGGGAAACCTGATACCAGCCGTTTTGTAACAGACGCAGGTATGTATACTTCCGGAACAATGTCGGATGATAAAGGAAATTTACTCTTTTATTCCAACGGGTGCAGGGTTTACAATTCTAAACATGAAATGATGCCCAATGGCGATGTGTTGGGAGGACCAGGCGAAGTTTTTGAATGCTGTTGCAACGACCCATTATTTCGAGCAGGTCATTATGCGCAATGGATGATTGCTTTACCTTGGCCTAAAAACCCACAGCAATACAAACTCATTCAAGCTTGGCAAACAGAACTGTTTAAAACCTCTGATTTGCTTTTGGAAGCAACTATTGATATGAAGTTAGAAAGCGGCTTAGGCGATGTCACTGAGAAGAACAAACTGATTTCATCAGGCACACAATATACTAATTTTTTTGTGGCAAATCGTCACGGTAATGGCGTTGATTGGTGGCTTACAATACCCGAATGGCGCACAAAGCGGTACTTTGTGTTTTTATTGGATTCTTTGGGGATTCATGCCCCAGATATTCAAGAAATCAGTGCGCTTACAAACAGTACAGGATTTGGCCAGGCAGCATTCAGTCCAGATGGCACTAAGTACGCAGAAGCCTGTTTTTTTCAAGGGCAAGTCATGGATTTTGACCGTTGCACAGGTAAGTTTTCGAATCCGAGAGTGATTCAATTTGACACAAGCGGTGCAAATTCCCGTGCAGGAGTTGCTTTTTCTCCTGACTCTCGCTACCTCTATGTAGCGCGCTTCGATTCACTGTATCAGTACGATATGAGGGGCGCTGATTTCAACAGCACCCGTCAAACAGTGGCTTATTTCGATGGAGTGGGTGATTCGACAGGACTTAGGAATCCCTTCTTTTACACCATGCTGCTTGCTCCGGACGACAAAATCTACATGAACACACCATCCAGTACTAAAGCCCTGCACGTCATCAATTATCCCAATGAAAAAGGCGTGGCTTGCGGCTTCCAGAAATGGGGATTGGAATTGCCGACCTTTCACTACGGCCAAATGCCCAACCTGCCCAATTTCCGGCTCGGCGCTGTGGACCCGCCTTGCGGGAGTGGCGCTTGCGATACTTTGCCGGTAACGGAAACCTTCACGGTATTTCCTAATCCTGCTACCGAGTATATCGTCGTCAGCAATAAAAAATCGGAAATGGCTTCGCCCCTGACATTCAAACTCTACGATGCGCTGGGGCGACTTTTGATAGAGGAGAAAATGGACTGTTTGCCGCATCGTGTCGAGTTGAGAGATTTGCCTGCGGCAGGGTATTTTTACCGCGTTTTTCAGACAAATGGCGGAAGTTTGGGCAACGGCACATTTATTAAAGTGCAGAAGTGAGAAGCACCGGGCAAATCTTTGCCCTAAAACAAAAAGCCACCCCGGCAAACCAGGGTGGCTTTCAACGGATAAAAACGAGCGTCGTCAGTATTCATCCTCGTTGAAAAAGAAGTCGTCGTGGCGCGGGTAGTCGGGCCAGATATCTTCGATGCCTTCATACATTTCCCCGTCGTCTTCCAGTTCGTCCAAATTATCAATCACTTCGCTCGGTGCGCCGGAGCGAATGGCGTAGTCAATCAATTCGTCTTTGGTGGCCGGCCAGGGGGCTTCTTCTAAGTAGGAGGCCAGTTCGAGAGTCCAGTACATAGGTGGTTTTGTTATTTAAAAGGTTCACAGGTTTAAAAGAACAGGCTCGACGCGAGGTGGTTGCTTTTGAACAAGTTTATTTTATTAAGTTTGAAGTTTGGAGTCCTAATCCTGTAACTCCAAACTTCAAACCTCAAACTCTAAACTTACAGTATCAGCATGGCGTCGCCATAACTGAAAAAGCGATATTCTTCTTTGACTGCCTGGTTGTAAGCCTCCATGACGAGGTCGAATCCGCCGAACGCGCATATCATAATGAGCAGGCTCGATTTCGGCAGGTGAAAATTCGTCACCATGCTGTTGGCGATGCTGAAATCGTAGGGCGGGTAGATGAATTTGTTCGTCCAGCCTTCCACGGGTTTCAGCAGTTTTTCAGCCGAAACAGCCGTCTCGACCGAGCGCATGACGGTGGTGCCGACCGCGCAAACTTTCTTTTCTGCGAGGATACCTTTATTGACTGTATCGGCGGCTTCCGGCGAAATGCGGAAATATTCGGCTTCCATTTTGTGCTTGGAGAGGTCTTCCACGTCAATGGTGCGGAAAGTACCGAGGCCGATATGCAGGGTCAGTTCTGCAAAATTAACGCCCTTCAATTCGAGGCGTTTCATCAGTTCGCGGCTGAAGTGGAGACCCGCCGTGGGAGCGGCTACAGCGCCGAGTTCTTTGGCATAAATCGTCTGGTAACGCTCGCGGTCAATGGTTTCCGGCTCACGCTCGATATACTTGGGCAGCGGCGTGTTGCCGAGTTTGGAGAGTTCGCGCTGGAAGTCATCTTCCGTGCCGTCAAACAGGAAGCGAATCGTGCGTCCGCGCGAAGTCGTGTTGTCCACTACCTCAGCCACCAAGGCGTCGTTGCCATGTTCGTCTTCAAAATAAAGTTTGTTGCCTACGCGGATTTTGCGGGCGGGGTCTACGAGCACATCCCACAGGCGGGCGTCGTGATTGAGTTCGCGAAGCAGGAAGACTTCGATTTTCGCACCGGTTTTTTCCTTTTGACCAAAAAGCCTTGCGGGAAAAACCTTGGTGTTGTTGAAAATCATCACATCCCCATCGTTGAAATAGGTGAGGATGTCCTTGAAAACTTTGTGTTCAATTTTCCCGGTATTGCGGTTCACTACCATCAAACGGCTTTGGTCGCGCTCGGGAGCAGGATACTGCGCAATGAGTTCTTTGGGAAGGTTGAAATTGAAACTGGAGAGCTTGGTGCGCATTGTGATAATGGGAACAGGTTTATCGGCTGTCGGTTAACGGTTGTCGGTGCGTACAAATAATTTTTAGCCTTTGTTTTTCAGACGAGATGCCAGGCTGTTTAGTTGCTTTTGCGGCTCATATCAGGGTAATTTCCTTAAAAATGGCTGCAAAAGTAAAATTATTTGGCAAACGAAAAATTTTAAAAAAGGTTTTTAAACGGTGCACGGCAGACGGTACACGGTTCACGAGGGTAAGTAAAATGGTTTGCCGTGAATCGTGTACCGTCTGCCGTGCACCGTTTACGCCATCGCCAGTGCTTTTTCAGCCTTCTTGCGGTCGTTTTCGTTGAGATGGACTTTGCGCAGGCGAATGCTTTTGGGTGTCACTTCCACGTATTCGTCTTCCTGGATGTATTCGAGCGCTTCTTCGAGGGTGAAGCGGCGTGGAGGGGGCAGGGACGCTTTGTCGTCGGAGCCGGAGGCGCGGTGGTTGGTCAATTTTTTGCTGCGGGTCACATTGATGACGAGGTCGTTCGGGCGGTTATTTTCGCCGATGACCTGACCTTCGTACACGTCTTCGCCCGGGTCAACAAAAAATATACCCCGGTCTTGCAGGTTGTCGAGCGAATAGGCGATAGCGGTGCCGGTCTCCATGACGATGAGCGAGCCATTCTGGCGACCCGCGATATCGCCTTTCCAGGGTTCATAACCTTCAAAGCGGTGAGTCATGATGGCCTCGCCTTGTGTGGCGGTCAGGATGTTGGAACGCAGGCCGATGATGCCGCGTGAGGGAATGTCGAAACGCAGCAGGAAACGGTCGCCTTTGGGTTCCATGCTTTTCATCACGCCTTTGCGACGGGTGACAAATTCGATGCATTTACCGCTGGTTTCTTCCGGCACGTCAATCGTGAGTTCCTCGACGGGTTCGCACTTTTGTCCGTTGATTTCTTTGATAATAACCTGTGGCTGACCGATTTGCAACTCGTAACCTTCGCGACGCATCGTTTCGATCAGGATGGAAAGGTGCAAAACGCCACGACCAAATACCATGAACGAGTCGGCAGAATCCGTCTCTTCCATACGCATGGCGAGATTTTTTTCGAGTTCTTTTTCCAAACGCTCGCGGACGTGACGGCTGGTGACAAATTTGCCTTCTTTACCAAAAAACGGCGAGTCGTTGATGGTGAAAAGCATGCTCATCGTCGGCTCATCAATCGAAATCGGGTCGAGGGCTTCGGGATTTTCGTAGTCGGCAATGGTGTCGCCGATTTCAAAACCGTCCACACCGACGACGGCGCAAATGTCGCCGGCTTCCACTTCAGCGACTTCTTTTTTGGCCAGGCCGTCGAACACGAAAAGTTGTTTGATGCGGTGTTTTTGGACTGTTCCGTCTTTTTTCACCAGCGAAACAGGTTGATTCGCAGTGAGTTTGCCGCGTGTGAGGCGACCGACGGCGATACGGCCAATGTAGTTGGAGAAGTCCAGCGAGGTCACGAGCATCTGCGTCGTGCCTTGCGAAACTTTGGGTTCCGGAATGTATTTGACGATGTCGTCGAGCAAAATGGTGATGTCTTCCGTCTGCTTTTTCCAATCGTGGCTCATCCAGCCTTGTTTGGCCGAACCGAACACAACGGGGAAGTCGAGCTGTTCTTCGGTGGCATCGAGTGCGAACATGAGGTCGAACACTTGTTCGTGCGCCCAGTCAGGGTTGCAGTTGGGTTTGTCCACTTTGTTGATGACGACAACGGTTTTTTTGCCCATTTGCAGGGCTTTTTGCAGCACAAAACGGGTTTGTGGCATCGGGCCTTCGAAGGCATCCACGAGGAGCAACACGCCGTCGGCCATGTTGAGCACGCGCTCCACTTCGCCGCCAAAGTCAGCGTGGCCAGGCGTATCAATTACATTGATTTTCACGCCTTTATAGTGAATAGCCACGTTTTTGGCAAAAATGGTAATGCCGCGTTCGCGCTCCTGATCGTTGTTGTCCAAAATGAGTTCGCCGGTCACCTCGTGGTCTTTGAAAACTTTGGCGGCATGAATCATTTTGTCCACGAGCGTAGTTTTACCGTGGTCAACGTGGGCGATAATAGCGATGTTGCGAATATTCATAAAATGAGAAAGTTTCGAAATTGCAGGTTCGTTTGGAGTGAGTTGGCGCGTTTGGACGGCAGGAAGTGGAAAAAGTCTCGGAGCCGAAAAAGAGGCAAATAACCCCTCATTCAAAAGAGGCGCAAAGGTAGGTTTTTCCCGGACGTGAAAAAAGCAAGTTCCAGGCCTGAAATTGTTAACAATAGATGAAATTTTGGCAATCATTTGGTGGATGCGTGAAAATAGCCTGAAAAACAAAATTAAATTTCCTGAAATTACTGTTACTTTTGTGCATCTTGCATGCCACATGATGCCCGGCAGACTGGTCTTTAAGTACCCTGTGCAGGAAGGGAAGAACCAATTGAGAGCGCAGGTATCGGGATACTCTCAGCTGCCGGGCTTTTCCTCTTCTCTATGGATTTTGTCATCGGCCTTACGGCTTTTTTCGCTTCTTTGCTGACACTGTTTTCAGGTTTTGGCCTCGGCACTATCCTCACGCCCGTATTCGGCATTTTTTTTCCGGTCAATATCGCGGTCGCCCTCACTGGCATTGTCCATCTTCTGAACAACTTGTTCAAACTCACACTTTTAGGAAAAAATGCCTCGCGGCAGACGGTACTCCGATTTGGTTTGCCCTCCGTCGCCGGTGGTTTTTTGGGTGCTGTAATGCTAGTCGGGATAAGCCAGTTGCCGCCACTGCATTCTTGGCATTGGGGAGAAAAAAGGCTGGAAATCACATGGTTGAAACTGGCTATCGCGCTCCTGATGATTTTTTTCGCCCTCATGGAAATTTTGCCTGCCTTGAAAAAACTTCAGTTTGCCCGGCGTTATCTGACACTTGGCGGGCTTTTAAGCGGTTTTTTTGGCGGTTTGAGCGGCCACCAGGGAGCCTTGCGTTCGGCATTTCTGGTAAATGCCGGATTGACGAAAGAGCAGTTTATCGCCACCGGCGTCGTGATCGCCTGTATGGTTGATTTGACGCGCCTGCCTGTGTATTTCAGTCGTTTTGCTTCTGAAAACATTGTGGATGAATGGCGTACGTTGGCCATCGCCACCATTTGCGCCTTTGCAGGCGCTTACGTCGGCGCCAAATACATGAAAAAAGTGACCCTCGCCTTCGTCCATTGGCTGACGGCAGTCATGATTATTGTCATCGCCTTGTTACTCGGAGCAGGAATTTTGTAAAACTGCGGTCGGACAAAGCCTTTTTCCTGTCATAGCCTGCGGGCAGTTCATCGAAAACAGGCTTAATGAAAACAAATCTCCTTTTTTTTCGTGCAGCAAACCCGATAAATATGCTGCGAAACACTCTCCAATCTTTTGCGCTCGCGCTTCAAAACATCCGCACTAATCTTTTCCACACCTTTCTTTCTGTACTCGGTATCGTCATCGGCGTGGCGGCTTTGGTGGCTACTTTTTCGCTGATTGACGGACTGGAAAAATTTGCCCGCGACCAGTTGTCGGCAAAAACCAGCGTCAACGCGTTGGTAGTGGAGACGGAGACCAATAAAACGATCAACAACCTTTCCGTACGAAAAGATACGTTCCAGATAATTGGTTATGAGCAGTTTGTAAAGTTCCGGGCGAACAATTCGCGTATTCAGCGCGCCAATCTCGACAACAGTTTTAACCGGGAAATTCAAGTTGCCGGTCGTGATTCGTCCATCGGCGCTATGATTCGCTGTGTGGCCGAACATCCCTGGGGCGACACGATTATCACACATGGACAGTCTTTTCCGGCCAATGCTTTCAGCGGACGCGAGCCGGTGGCTGTAGTGAACACGCAACTTGCCAAACTCATAGCCGCTGACTTGAACGGGGCTGTGGGACAATCTTTTACCGCGCTTGGCCACACTTTTCGCATTGCGGGCGTGGCGAAAAGTTCGCAGGATGACGCGCCACCCGTAGCCTTCGTGCCCATCTCGTTGCTTTCGCACAGCGATTTGTACAAATCCCCGCCGCGAATGTTGGTCGTGGCTAATCAGCCGGAGGACGTGCCGCCGTTAAAGGAACAATTGCAGACCTGGCTCAAAAACGAATTTGGAGAAAAAAACGACGATTTTCAGGTAATCGGTCAGGATTTTTGGGTGGACGAGGCAGCGAAAGGTTTTCTCATTTTTCGCATCATCATGGGGTTTATTATCGGCATCTCGGTCGTGGTGGGCGGCGTGGGCGTGATGAACGTTCTGCTGATTTCCGTCAACGAGCGCACAGCGGAAATAGGCTTGCGCAAAGCGGTAGGCGCCAAAAAAGGCGACATCCGGCGGCTTTTTCTGGCCGAATCTATCACTGTCTCGGCGTTCGGTAGTTTTATCGGATTGTTGTTCGGAGCGGGTTTCGCGATGGCTGCCATGCCGATTATCCGGCTGTTCGCCGACGTGCCCTTCAATGCCGTGCTCACCTGGAACACCTTTTTCATCATTTGCACGGTAGCGGTATTGGTCGGAATTATTTTTGGCACCTACCCGGCGGTGAAAGCCGCCCGACTCGACCCGGTGGAGGCGCTCAGACGAGAATGAAAACAAATTTTCACAGCCATTTTCGCCACTTAAACCAGGCAAAAATAAGCGCGATGATAATGACCATTGCCCCCATCACCGCCGGATAACCCCACCAGACGCGCAGTTCGGGCATCCAGTCGAAATTCATCCCGTAAATGCCAACGATAAAAGTGAGCGGCATAAAAAACACGGAAAAAATCGTCAGAATCCGCATGACTTCGTTGGTGCGCTGAGCGGAAATGGCGAGGTAAACATTGGTGAGCGCGTGCGCGTCGTCGTACACCTGGTCGTACAGCGTTTCCACTTTGGTGTGCATGTCCCACAATTCTTCCATTTCAGACGAGGCGCCGTATTGTTTTTCCAAAAGAGTGACCACTTCTTCCGTCAATTTGATGATTTTCTTCGTGACGCCTGCTTTCCGCTTGATGTAGTAAATGCTTTCCTGCAAATCAGGGATATTCTTCTTCAAAAAAAGCAGGCTTTCGTAGCGGTCAATCTCGTCGGAAAGCGCCTGGCCGGGCTTCACGTAGGAATTCAGGACCCCTTCCACGATGCGCGCCGCCAAAGCCGGTATGCTCTGGCAGTGACCGTTGCTGACGTAGCGCTCGTTGATATCGTTCAGAAAAGACTGCGGCAGCCGGTGGATGCTGATGAGGAAATCTTCGCCAAAAAAGAGTGCCACCTTGCTGCTCAGTTCCTGAATCGTGTCGGCGTAGTCGTCTTTAGGCGCATATTTTCGGGTGATGATAAACCCTGTTTTTCCCGTCATCTCGAATTTGGGCAAATGATCCGGCTCCAGACAGTCGGCTACTGTGTGCGGGTGCAAATGATACTTGCGGGCCAAATCCGCCAATTCTTCAGCGCTGGGTTTGGCCACGTCAATCCATTCAAAACCTTCCTGTCCTTTAGCGTGCCATTGTTCTACCATAAGATCGAGATTGATTTTGCGGTAAAATTCTTTCACTTCATGCAAACTTGCACGTCCGACATCTTTTCTTTTCAAAAATTCAGTTTTTGTAAAATGGCCTCAATCCCGATTTTTCGCCAAAACTGAATGAATCTCGTAAAAACAAATAAGTTTGAGGCCGATAAAAATCTTCATCGCTCATGGATCAGCGCATTATCAACCTCTACGACGAATACACGCACAAACCTTTGACTCGCAAAGAATTTCTGGACCGCCTGGTGAAACTGGCAGGCAGCACGGCGGCGGCGATGACGCTTCTGCCTTTGCTGGAATCCTGTTCGACGGCAGCGAAAACGCAGTCGGGCGATTTGTTCACCGAGTACGTCACCTATCCTGCTGTGAATGGCGAAATGAAAGCCTACGTAGCGCGGCCTCCGAAGTCGAAACCCTACGCTGCCGTCGTCGTCATCCACGAAAACCGGGGGCTGAACGCTCACATCGAAGATGTGACCCGGCGGGCTGCGCAAGCGGGTTATCTCGCCGTCGCGCCGAACGCGCTGGCGCCTTTGGGCGGTACGCCCGCCAACGAAGACGATGCCCGGCAGTTGTTCACCACGCTGAAGCCGGAAGAAAGTCTGCAGAATTTCATCCGGGTGTTCGATTTTTTGAAAACGAGGAAAGATTGCAACGGCAAGTTTGGCTGCGTGGGTTTTTGTTGGGGAGGATTGATGACCAATAACCTGGCTGTCAACGTGCCTGCACTTCGCGCAGCGGTCGCTTTTTACGGTCGGCAACCCGACGCGGCGGAGGTTCCGAAAATAAAATCTGCCGTCCAATTGCATTATGCGAGCCTCGATGAACGGGTCAATGCGGGTATTCCGGCCTACGAAACCGCCTTGAAAAATGCCGGCGTTCGCTACGAACTTTTCATGTATGAAGGGGTGAATCACGCGTTTCACAACGACACTTCGGCAGCGCGCTACAACGAGGCTGCCGCCAAATTGGCCTGGCAACGCACGCTGGCATTTTTTGAGAAATATCTTGTGTAAAGTGCCCAATGAAAAAGCCTGTTTATTGCTTGCGGCTCAAAACAGGCTTTTTCAAAGTATTTTTGAAATCTGTCGACTTATTGTTTTTTAAAGAAAATCTTGATTTCTGCAGCGTCCACCTGCGTGACGTCGGGCACTTTTTGCAAATGAAGGGTTTCGTTGGTTTGTTCCAGCACGTCCCAGGTGCCAACCAGCGCGTCAATCGGAGCCACAGCATCCGGATCCAGGATTTTCAGTTTGACTGTTGTGCCGTTGTTTTCCAGGCTCCAGTAAGCGTTGACGGTGCTGTTGGCCGGCGAATTGATAACCCATTCGTTGTCATCATTGAACTCGAAAGTGTAGCCGGCGAATTCGGGAGTGTTGTCCACAGGGGTCACTGTACCCGGCTCCGGGGCTTCATAAAAAGCAACGTACCAAGTGTCATTGAGAACTTTTGCCTGGGTGTCGTCCGATTTGGTGCAGGAAGCGAACGCGAACAAAACAAGGAGTAGGGCGGGAATCAGTTTTTGCATAAAAAAACGTTTAGTGAATAAGTGAAAGATGCGCTGCAAGGTACAAAAATTGTTCCAGCGGTCTCGATTTCAACGGTTTTAAAGTTAAAATTTTACCCGATACAGGCTCTTACGAAAGCCACGAAAAGTGGATGCGGATTTTCCACTGTACTCTTCAATTCAGGGTGAAACTGTACGCCTACAAACCATTTGTGTTCTTTCAATTCCATGATTTCCACCAGGTTGGATTCGGGGTTGATGCCCGTAGGGACGAATCCGTTTTTTTCAAATTGCTCCAAGTAGGCGTTGTTGAATTCCCATCGGTGGCGGTGTCGTTCGTTGATGAGCGTCGCGCCGTAGGCAGCAAGGGCTTTCGTTTTTTTCTTCAGTTCGCACGGATAAGAGCCGAGCCGCATGGTGCCGCCTTTCTGGGTGATTTTTTTCTGCTCTGCCATCATGTCTATGACCGGGTGCGGTGTGTTCGGATTTACCTCGGTAGAAGAAGCGCCGCTGAGATTCAATACGTTGCGGGCAAATTCGACACAAGCCGTTTGCATGCCGAGGCAAATACCGAAAAAGGGAACGTTGTGTTCGCGGGCGTAGCGAATGGCCGACAACTTACCCTCGATACCGCGCTCGCCGAAACCCGGGGCTACAAGAATACCATCGAACGGCGACAGCATTTTGCTCACATCTTTGTAACTGCCTTCCAAATCTTCTGCATGAATGGGCGTGACGCGCACTTTGCACTCGTTCACGGCGCCGGCATGGACGAATGATTCGTAAATGGACTTGTAAGCGTCGGGCAGTTCGTTGTATTTTCCGATAAGACCGATTTTGACTTCGTGGAGCGGATTTTTGAGTTTTCCCAAAAAGTTTTTCCACGAACTCAGGTTCGGTTCTTTCGTATCGCGGAGGTGCAATTTGGAAATCACAACTGCGTCGAGGCGTTCTTTCAACAGCAAAAGCGGTACATCGTAAATGCTCTCGGCATCAATAACTTCGATGACGGAACTTGTCTCGACATTGCAAAATTGCGCCATTTTCCGGCGGATGTCCTGCCCCAGCGGATGTTCGGTTCGGCAGGCCAGCACATCGGGCTGAACGCCGAGACTGAGCAGTTCTTTCACCGAATGTTGCGTCGGTTTGGTCTTCAATTCTTTGGCCGCTTTGAGATAGGGAACAAGGGTGAGGTGGATGACGAGGCAGTTGTCGCGCCCCAGTTCCCAGCGCAATTGCCGCACCGATTCGATGTAGGGAAGGGCCTCGATGTCACCTACGGTACCGCCCAACTCCGTGATTATCAGATCGTACTGGCCAGTTTGGCCCAGCAGCAGCATCCGGCGTTTGATTTCGTCGGTAATGTGCGGGATGACCTGCACGGTTTTGCCGAGATAGGCGCCTTCACGTTCCTGGTTAATGACCGTCTGGTAAATGCGCCCGGTGGTGACGTTGTTGGCTTGCGAAGTCGGCGTGTTCAGGAACCGTTCGTAATGGCCGAGATCGAGGTCGGTCTCCGCGCCGTCGTCGGTCACATAGCATTCGCCGTGCTCGTAAGGATTGAGCGTGCCGGGGTCAACGTTGAGATAGGGGTCGAATTTTTGAATTGTTACGGAGAAGCCGCGCGCCTGAAGAAGTTTGGCGAGCGAGGCACAAAGAATACCTTTTCCGAGCGAAGAGGTGACGCCGCCCGTAACAAAGATGTATTTCGTCATAGTATGTGAATTGGACGTTGGACGCCGGATTTTTTGATTTTGGACAAAAAATGTCTGTCGTCCAATGTTCAAAAATCCAGTGTCCTCGCATTGTTACGGGATGCAAAGGTAGGAGTTCGTTGTTCGTTGTTGGTTGTCGGTTGTTGGTTTTTCTTTTTAAAAACTTCCTTCGCGCTTCGCTGTTTCACCGCTCGTGCAAACCGTTCAATTCCGGGATTTAGGTCAAATGGACTACCAAACGGCGTGGGATTTTCAGACCGCGTTGCATCGCCATTTGGTAGAGAACAAATTGAAAAACAGGGAATTGAACCCCGGAACTTACCCGCAGGCGCACCAACTTTTATTCGTCGAACACCCGCCCGTTTTCACACTCGGCAAAAGTGGCAAGATGGAAAATCTCCTGCTTTCGGAAGCCGAATTGCATGAGCGCGGCATTGGGTTTTTTCCCATCAATCGCGGCGGCGACATCACTTTTCACGGCCCCGGCCAAATCGTCGGCTACCCCTTGCTCGACCTCGAATGTTTTTTCACCGACGTGCACCGCTACGTCCGCAACATCGAAGAAGTTATCATTCGGACTTTAGCGGAATATGACCTGGCCGCTTTTAGAATAAAAGATTACACAGGTGTGTGGGTAGGAGGAAACGAACAACCAACAACCAACAACCAGCAACGAAAAATCTGCGCCATCGGCGTTCATCTCAGCCGCTGGGTTACACTGCACGGCTGGGCTTTCAATGTGAATACCCCGCTCGAATACTTCGACTACATCGTACCTTGTGGCATCGCCGACGAAGACAAAACCGTAACTTCATTGCAGGCGGAACTGGGGCGTAAAATTGATTTGCAGGAAGTAAAAACAAAACTCAAACGGCATTTTGCCGAAGTGTTTGAATGTGAAGTTGTTGATTCGTTGAGTTGGTGATTTGGATATTTGAAAAACAGATAACCAAATCACCAACTCAACATATAACCAATCGCATGAAAAAAGATATTCCAATATTGAAGGTTGAAGATTTGGCCGTCGCCATTGTGCCCCGGCTGGAGCATGAAGAGGACCCCGAGGAATTTTGGGACACCTGGCTCATCAACCTGAAAGATGAGCCGATTCGCTCCGTGCTCGTGAATTCGAGCGGCTACGGCATCATCGACGGCGAAGAGCGACGCACGACCACGCTCCGTTATTTTTGGGAGGAAATAGGGCCTTTGGAGGCGGTGAAAATTGAGCCGGTACAAAAGGCTGTGTTTAGTCTTGCCAACGAATACTGGGTGAGTTTTTCTTTCAATGATTACCTCTACGACAAAAAATATGTGTTCGTGGCCGGAAGCCTCGATGAAATGAATTTCACCGAAATCCCTTTTTTGAATCGCAAAGGGGTGATGATTCGATAAATACGGTTGACGGTACACGGTTGACGGTTCTCGGTCAACTATGTCGTGACCGTGTATCGTCAACCTTCAACCGTATGCCGTTATGATAGAATCCGACTTAAAAAAAATCGAAAATCCTGTGGCGCAGGCTGTGGTCATCCTCGCGGGCGCGTTCGTCCTGATGATTGGAGGCTGGCTCCTGACTGTGACCAGAATTTACCCTGCCGAACCGCTTTTTGCCTGGTCTATCGCAACGGCCTTCATGCTTTTGTATGCCCTGCTCAACAGCCTGATGAGTCTTCGGGCGGACAGTTTTACGAAGTATTGGGGGCGTTCGATGTACAGTTACCTCGGGCTGGCGTTATGCACGGGTCTCGCGGCGTGGCTGTTTTCCGGCATTCCGCTGCGGGACGCGGGGACATATCGCTGGATTTACATCGTCATCACGATTGGTTTTCTCGTCTTTTTGTCCATGGTGAATTTTATGAAAAAAATCGTGCAATTCGCCGAACGGGAAGAATGGAACCAGCCGCGTCAGCGGAAGAAGTGATTGCTCAAAAACCGAAAGCAAATCCGTTGCGTAAATCCCGTTTCAGATTTTCAAAAACTCGTTTTGCTTTTCAAAAATTTAACATCCATGAAATTTCTCTCTCTCCTGCTGGTCTTGTTGGCCTGCAACGCTACTCCAAAAACGGATTCCGAAACTGCTACGGCCTCTGCCACTGTTGCGGTGGCCGACACTATCGTGCCGCCGAAATATGAAAACGGCCAATTGGTGAAAATCACCAAAACAAACGACGAGTGGAAAAAGGAATTGACCGAAATGGAATTTTACGTGCTTCGCCAAAAAGGCACCGAACGGGCCTTCACCGGCGACTTGTGGAACAATCACGAGAAAGGCACCTACGCTTGCGCCGCCTGTGGGTTGCCGCTTTTTAGTTCTGACACCAAATTTGAATCCGGCACAGGATGGCCGTCTTTTTATCAGCCTTTGAAGTCGGAATACATCGCCGACGAGGAAGATAAAAGTTACGGCATGACCCGCGACGAGGTATTGTGCGCGCGCTGCGGCGGTCACCTGGGGCACGTTTTCGCCGACGGGCCTGCTCCCACCGGGCTTCGGTATTGTATCAATTCCGTATCGCTTGATTTTGTAAAGCAGTAGAAATCAATACCTTAATTCGAGCACTTCCGTCTGGCCGATGCCTTTGGTGACAGCGATGAAAAATCTCCCGTGTTCGTCGTCGGCAATATTTTGAAATTCCGCACTGCCTTTCAGTTGGTTGAGTAATTGGGGAATTGTGTTCTGGTGGCCGACGATGAAGTAGCGTTTCCCACCGCCTTCACTGAGTTTGCTCTCAATCCAGGCATCCTGGTTGGCAGCAGGGTATGCTTCTGCCGGACCGTTTCCGGCGACGGTGCGTACGATTTCGGACGTTTGAATCGTCCGTTTGTAGTTGGTCATGCCGAACAGGTCAATTTTCACACCTTTCATGATAGCGCCAAGGCGATTGGCCCGGGCTTCGCCTTCTGGCGTAAGCGCCGGATTGTCGCCTTGGTCTTTTCGTTTTTCGGCATGGCGGACGCAAAAAAATGTCATGTACGCCGTGTCGCCCCAATGCGGAATCGCGACTTTCGAACTGTCGCTCAGGACGAACTGGCCGTCGCTGAAATAAACAAGCAAGGGAGATTCGGAACTTTGCCCGCCTGCTGACTCGGTCGAGTTGCCCGGTTTTTTATCCATTTTGCAAGCCCAAAACGAAGTGAGAAGAAGTAAAATCAAGGGGAAAATCTTTCTTTTGTGGTGCATAGCGTCACAATGCCAGTTTTATGAAAAATACGGTTTTGCTGATTATTGGGTTGATTTTAAGTGGTTTAGCGTTCGCCCAACAGCCGTTTCAACACAAATGTTCGCCCGCCGTTTCGCTGCGCGAAAATGGAGACCAATTCCAGAATTTTACGCTGGTCGTGGCGGACATAACTGATTTTCAGGCATGGGCTTTGGCCGAAAACCTGGAAATCCTCCGAACGTACAACCCTGCCAACATCGTCGTGCTGCGGACTACCTGGCAGATGATGACTGCAAAAATACTGCCCCTGCCCGGTGTTTTGTTCGTGGATAAAAGCGAAACGAATCCCCGCGAGGAACTTCCCGTGCCCGGCCACAATCTTTTTGTCAATAAAATCAACGTCGCGCAGTCGGTTTTTCCCAACCTGAATGGCTCATCCGTTACGATTTCTGTGAAAGAAAGTCGCTTCGACACGGCCGATGTGGATTTTAAAAATCGCGCAAAAAATGCTTCCAATGCAGCCCCGGAGGTCACGACGCACGCCAACATCATGGCCTCTCTCGTCGGTGGGGCCGGCAATTCCAGCGCAGCAGGACGGGGCGTAGCCTGGGGCGCTTCCATCGTTTCTACCGGCTTCAACAACCTTTTGCCTGAAGACGATTATGCGGCGTCGGGGGTGTCGGTTCAGAATCACTCTTATGGCCTCGACATTGAAAATTACTACGGCGCCGGGGCGCTGGCTTACGACGCGAGCGTGGAAGAAAATCAGTCGCTTATTCACGTTTTTTCGGCTGGAAACAAAGGTTTGGAGCCCTCAAATTCAGGCACTTACGCCAATTTGCCGGGTTTTGCCAACCTGACAGGCAATTTCAAAATGGCGAAAAATGTGCTGACGGTCGGAGCAGTGGATTCATTCGGGCAAGTCGCTCCGTTCAGTTCACACGGGCCGGCCTACGACGGGCGTTTGAAGCCCGACCTCGTGGCATTCGGACAGGACGGAAGTTCGGGTGCGGCAGCGCTCGTGTCTGGTGCGGCCGCTGTGTTGCAACAGGCTTTTTTTGAAAAAAAGGATTCTTTGCCGCCGGCTGCGCTGGTGCGGGCTGTTTTGCTCAACAGCGCCGACGACATTGCTCCTCCCGGCCCCGATTTTTTCTCCGGTTTTGGAAATTTGAATTTGCAAAACGCTCTTCAAACTGTTGAAAAACAAAATTTTGCGATTGGTGAAGTAAGCGATGGGGCAACGCAGATTTTTCTTTTTCAAATTCCTGCCAACACAGCGACAGCAAAAATCACCCTTGCCTGGGACGACCCGTCCGCAGCGCCCAACTCGCCGAAATCGCTCGTAAACGACCTCGATTTGAGTGTTGTCGGCCCCGATGGCTCGGAATGGAAACCCTGGTCACTCAATATTTTTCCACATCCTGATTCGCTCCAAAAACCAGCCCTCCGTCGTCGCGATACATTGAACAATGTAGAACAGGTGACACTGATTTTTCCAGAAACGGGAACTTATACCGTTCAAGTGAAAGGTGCAACCGTCAAGACCGCTGCTCAGATTTTCACTTTGGCTTGGGGGGGGAGGGCGACGGCGCATTTTGCCTGGCATTTTCCGGTAAAAAATGATGCTGCGGTAGCCAGTCGTGATGTGTTGTTGCGATGGGAAACTACTTTTCCCGACACGACAAGTGTGTTGGAATACAAATTTTCTGACGCCGCCGACTGGCAAAAAATTGACGCCGCGACGGACTTGCAAAAGGGCTGGTATCGTTGGCTTGTGCCCGATACTTTCGCCGAAACGCAGCTGCGTATGCGCGTGAGCGACAAAGTCTTCGAATCGGATACTTTTTTGATTTCCAAAGAGTTGCGGATGCGGGTTGGATTTGAGTGCCCCGATTCTGTCATGCTTTTTTGGAATGATGTTGCTCCTGGCGCCTCTTATTTGTTGTCGGGTTTAGGGGAAAAATATCTGGAGCCGTTGCTGGTATCGAGTGATACTTTCATCGTGTTGCAAAAAGCGGATTTTCCTCAAAAACGATTTCGCGTGACGCCGCTTGGGAAGGGTGGGGTAGTGGGAGCGGCGAGTCCTGCACCCGACATCAGGGAGCAAGGTGTCGCGTGTTATTTCAAAAGTTTTCAGGCAGAACTGAACGGGAACGCTCAGACGGATTTACTCCTGAGCATCGGGACGCGCTACGGGTTGCAGGCGGTTGGTTTTGAAAAAATAAAAGACGGGGTTTTTGTCGGGCTGGCTTCGTGGCAAACTGTTGATTCGGAGGAATTTAACTTCACCGATGAGCAGCCTTTTCCCGGCGTGAACCACTACCGGGCTCGCCTCGAATTTCAGAATGGGGCAATCCTTTACAGCGACACGATTGCCGTTTTTTTGTTGAAAAAAAACGAGTCGTTGGTCTTCCCCAACCCGGCTTTTCAAAACAACATTCAGGTGGCCTTACAGACTTCGGACGAAGCCTCTTTTCTTCTGTTCGATGTGGTTGGCCGGTTGATGTTAGAACAAAAACTGGACGATTTTCCCCAGAAAATTTTACTTCCATCAGGTCTTCCCACAGGTTGTTACCCTTATTTTTTTCGAGAAAACAAGGGTTTGAAAACAGGCGGGATATTGTTGGTGGGTTTTTAAAATAAAACGGCTGCACCCTGAAAGAGTGCAGCCGAAAAATTTGTCAAACATTGAAAACTAATTAATAAAGGTAGTTCAATGCAGTTTTGTCGTTGTTGTTGAACGGGCGATTTTGGCCCGCGCCGATGCACGACAACATCCAGGAATTGGCATCCGGGCCGGTAGGGGTGCCGGGAATGTGAATGGCGCCTACGCCAGCCTGGCCCTCGTTGTAGTAGGAGCCGCCGCAGCTGTAAGAACGATCCATGTAGTCCGTGTGACGGAAGCCAATGCAGTGGCCGATTTCGTGCGCCAAAATTGTAGCGAGGTAGTTGGTTCCCGGGTTGTTGCCGAGATAACTGGAGTTTACCCGGATGGTGCCGTAAGGATTACCACCGCTTGGGAAACCTGCCGATGCGAGGTAATTGCCAGTACCTTTCAAAATATCAATCGCACCTGCTGAAGCCGAGTAAACGCGGGAAAAGGTTACCAGGAGATTTTCAGCATTGTAGCGATTGATGGCCTCATCCAAAGCAGCGCCGTAGGAAGTGGGGAGTTTTTGGCCGCCGCTGCCCGTATTGATGAACACAGTAATATTGCGCGGCAAACCGGTCACAAGATTGGTGGTGCGATACTGCTCGGTGTTGGCCACAATAAGTGACTGAATGTCAACTATCGTCGCGTTCAGGTCCTCTTTTGTGAGAAAAATATCGCCTTCCACCACATACCCGCCGTCGGCTTCGATAACCTCGTCAGCACGGAAGCCGAGAGCACTTACCTGGTTTTTGACATGTTCGGGAACAGCGAGTTCGGCAGCGATTTCATTTTTGGTGCAGGAGTTGAGGGCGGCAAAGAAAAGAGCCAGCCCGGCGAAGGTGAGTACGCATTTTAACATGAAGAGAAAGTTTGGTTTGGTAAACGAATAAAATTTCTGATGCAACAAATGTAAAAAACTATCTCAATCCCAAATATGCGTTTTAAAATTTTTGATTTTTTCAAAATGCCTGATGGCAAAATACCTTTGCAACGGGCTAAGACTATTCAGCATCATGGATATTGAGCAATTCCGCGAATACTGCCTTGTCAAAAAAGGTGTCACGGAGGATTTCCCCTTCGACGAAGTGACCCTTTGCATTCGGGTAATGGGGAAAATCTTCGCCATCACGGGACTCGATAGCGAACGATTCAGCGTCAACCTGAAATGCGAACCCGATTTCGCACTGGAACTACGGGAACGTCATCCCGAGGTACAACCCGGCTGGCACATGAATAAAAAGCATTGGAATACAGTGGATTTTGAAGGCGCGCTGGATGAGCGCATGCTGCGCCAACTTATTGACCACTCCTACAAACAGGTGGTCAAGACCCTGAAAAAATCGGAAAAAGAAATATTGCTGGCGATGTAAACGCCTGTTTTAACAATCCACTTTTCAAACAGCAATTGGCTCCGGCGTTTTTTGAAAACCAACCGTTTCGGCCAAATTTTCCGCTACTGCCCGGTCGAGCAATTTGTTTTCCAGCATATCTGCAAAAGCCTCGAAATATTCGATGGCATCTTCGCGGCGATTGCGGCGCAGCCAGCGAAAACCGCCAGGCATGTGCCGTAAAACGGCTTTGTCGTTCAGATATTCGAGGTGATGAATGTCGGTCGGCGTCAGGCCGATTTCCATAAGTTTTTGTACCAGCAAATCAACGGGCGCTCCGGTGATCTGGCAATGGCTTTCAGCCAGTTCGGTCCATTCGCCGGCGCTGGTGTGGGCGAAATACTGGATTTCGGCGGCAGAAAAGGGCGTGATAACCTGCGCCAGATTGCCGCAATTGCATTGACCGTGATGCCCCCAGGAATAAGGCGCGCCGTCGCGAAGGCGTTGGGCGGTTTCACGGAGCGCATGGATGAGTGCAGGAGTTGCGAATGCCATCGTGTGTGTTCGTTTTTTTTTCAGAAAAACAGATTCTGTTGTTACATGTTTTCGGAAAAACGCTTTTATGCCACCGGCGACATTTCCGGTGCGATTTTGTGTCGTTCCAGCATTTTCAAACTTTGTATCGCCCGGTAATTGGTAAGGTCGTGCATAGACGGTACTACCGAAATGTAGCCATTTTTCAAAGCCCACAAGTCGGTGTCGTCCGCGTGGTCGTTGTTCACGAATTCGCCAGTGAGCCAATAATAAGGCTGGCCGCCGGGGTCGCGTCCTTCCACGAATTTTTCTATCCAGCGGGCATCGGCCTGACGACAGACGCGCAGACCGCGCAGTTTATCGGCGGGAAGTTTCGGAATATTGACGTTCAATAAGTTGCCACTTTCAAACGGGTGCTCCAGCGCGTATTGCATGACCTCGCGTACCCAGGGCTTGCAGGGGGCGAAGTCGGCGTCGAAACTAAAGTCGTCGAGCGAAAAACCGATGCTTTTGATGCCTTCGATGGAAGCCTCCATCGCCGCCGAAAGAGTGCCCGAATAGATAATATTGATGGAAGCGTTGGTGCCGTGATTGATACCCGACACGCAGAGGTCAATTGTGCGGTCTTTCAGCACCACGTGTTTGGCGAGTTTCACGCAATCCACCGGCGTACCGGAGCATTCCCAGGCTTCGATGCCGGGTGGAAAAAGATTGACTTTTTTGAGTCGAAGCGGGTCGTGGATGGTGATGGCGTGGCCTTGTCCGCTTTGGGGCGAATCGGGCGCTACCACCACCACATCGCCGAGTTCGGCAGCGAGTTCTACCAAAACCCGGATGCCGGGCGCGACGATGCCGTCGTCGTTGGTTACTAAAATAAGCGGTCGTATCATGCGGCAAAATTAGTATTTTGAGGCAGCGATGTGGTTGGCATTGACCCACCAAATTGTGTTAAATTTTGTAAAAAAACGAACTTGTAAAAGGCGTTTTTCCTAAATTTTGAATATTCTACTGATTTTCAAATTATTGTTTGAAAATTTTGGCCTAATCTTGCACAACGTTTTACCATTTTTGAACAAACGCTGTTTTTTGAAAAATAAGGATTTTTGCGGAAAATCAAACATGCCGCCTGACGTTTTAATCCTGAAAACAATTTAATATGAAACAATATATTTCCACTCTCCTGACCTTCTTTTTCGTGTTGCCGGTTTTGTCTGCTCAAACGCCGCTGTACATTCAGTTTGAACCGACGTGTGTCAACCAGTTGGAATATCAGTTTACCTACACCAATCAAAACCTGCTCATGTATTCCATCGCCAAGGGCGAAAATGAGCTATATTTTTTTGTCATCAGCAATAAAGAGCCGGTCTCGACCGCCAAATCCCCTGCCGGTACAGTGACATGCCAGTCCGATGAAATCAACGCGACGGTCATCGAAAATATCAACGCCGGCGGCCGACTGGCTTATATCGTGTTCAAGGCACAAAACGGTTTTCTGTCTTTTCAGGTCGAGTCCGCAGGTTACATCGCGCGTTCGGGCACTTATTTCGCTTTTCGCACACCCAATTACGATTTTGTGATGGACACAGCGAGTATCAACTACGCCCGTAATCTTTCGCGGCCCGGTGTCGCCTCGCCGGTTTATCTCACGGGACGCCGCAGCCAGGATTGCCAGCAACTCTATGCTTTTCGCCTCGAACCCGTGCAGCCCGAAGCGCCGAGAGCCGACGTGGAGGTGATTCCGGGCATCGGCATCATCAGCGACCGCACGGGACGAAACGGCAGCGAAATGGAGCAAAATGTGTACAGGCTCCTGAGAATCAACGGCATTAGTCTGGATGATTACATCTATGCGGCCTGCAACAATCCGAAAAATCAGGACGGCACTTCCAATTCGTTCATCACCAGTCTGCCGCCGACAGCCAATCCGAATGACGCCTTTAATGTGCAAAATCCCTTCGCGGAGCCTGACAAAGAAGGCTACTATACGCAACCTCCCAGCCAAAGCGGCAACACCCAGTTGGTCAATTGTCCGATTCCGCCGGGTCAGGGATACCACATCGTGCAGCCCGGCGATTCGCTCGGCGGCATTGCGCGCAGGTACAATGTGGATAAAAAATCCCTGATGCAATGGAATAATCTGAAAAATCCGAATCAGATAAAAGTATGCGACAGAATCTGGGTGGTTGCCCAAACAACGCCCGGCAATGCGAGCCCCGGCGCGACCGGTTATCACGTTGTGCAAAAAGGCGAAACCCTCTTCGGTATCGCTCGGAAATACAACACGACCGTCGCCAACATCCGGCACTGGAACAACCTGAAAAACGACGAGATTCAGGCAGGACAGCAACTGGTAGTCTCCGCCTCTCAGGGATCAAAGCCGGCCACTACGGGCAATCAGACAGGAACCCCTTCTTATGGTTCTCCAGGTACTTCTGCGGTCGTCGGCCCGGCTCCGGGCAGCGCCTCCGGCAGGCTCACGTACAAAGTGCAGGGCAACGAATCGCTCAGTAGTGTTGCTTGGAGATTTGGCTACACCATCCCCTATCTGCGGCACATCAACCGGGCGAATAAAAACTTGCCAGTCGGGAACGATGACAAGTTGCCGGAAGGTTTGGTGCTAATAGTATCGGATAGCAAGGGCGCGCGGGAGGATTTGTCGTCTTTTACAGCGCCCACTCCATCGCTGGCACAGTCCAACCCGGCAGGTTTTTCAGGACAAAAAAACTTGTCGGATTCGCCGGCTCCGCCTTTCGCTCCGTCCTCTTCAAACCCCGCGAATTTTGAATTCGTAGGCGAATACATCGTCCAGAATGGTGATACTTTGGCCTCTATTGCTCAAAAATATGGCCTTACGCCGGAAAAACTGGCAGCAGCGAACCAACTGCCTCCCGGCCAGCAACCGATTCCGCGCAGCATTTTGAAAATTCCAAAATAAAAACTTTCAAGACCTCCAATTCCAGTTTTCTTCGAACTCCAACCAACACTTTCAAAAAAGAATTTGTCATGAAACATCTCCTTTTCCCAGCCCTTACCCTCTGCCTGTTTACAACGGCATTTGCACAATCAGCCGCCCCTGCTTATGTGCTGTTCAGTACCAATTGCATGCAGCAACTGGAGTACAAATACACCCGCACAGGCGCCTCGCTGTACGCCTACTCCGTGCAGCCGAACGCCGACGAGCAATACGTCTTCTTTTCCGGCAGCAGCGGCATGCCCACTGCCGAACTTCCGGTAGGCACTTTTGATTGCAGCAATCTGAGACTGAACGACGAAGTAGTAAAAATCATCAACGAACAGGCTGCCACCCGCCAACTGTACATCATCCTTCAGCAGCCGACAAGCGGCTACCTGATGATGCCGGTCTATTCAGCCACTCAAATAAAACGCTATGGCCCCTGGTATCTGCTCGTCGGTCAGAAATACACCTTCGCGATTGACACCACGCGCCTGAGTTACCAGGACAACCTGCAAGGCGAAACCTCCCCGACGGTGATTCGGTTCGCCGGCTCCCAGTTGGCCAACTGCCGCTATCAGTGGCGTTTTCACGGCGAGCCTGCACGCGGATTTTCAGAAAAAACCGATTTTGAATTTATCTATGGCGTTGGCATTGTCAATAGCCGTGTTGGCGCCAATGCCGCCGACCTGGAACAGAGCGAATTTCGCCTGAACACCATCAACGGAGTACCTTTGAACACTTACCTGGCCACTATCTGCCCATACACTGACCAGGTCACCAATAACCAAACCTCCAATTGGACCAATCCGCCCAACTACGGAACCGCCGAGCCAGACAAGGAATACTCCAACGCTAACACCAACACCAACTGGAATAATCAGGGTGCGGCCAACAATACGGCCAACAATGCAGTCAGTAATCCTTTCAACTGCCCGACACCACCCGGGAAAGGCTACCACGTCGTTCAGCGGGGCGAGTCGCTCAAGGCTATCGCCCGCACTTACAATGTTGATTTAAAATCAGTTATCAAATGGAATAATATCAAAAACCCCGACCATATCGAGGTTTGTCAACAAATTTGGCTGCAAAAACCGCCGACAGGAACGCAAAGTGTTGCTCCGACTTCAAAGGGCGAATCTCAATACACGCCCAACGGTCCGACCGTGCAAAACCAGTCCGTTTACTGGAATGGGAACCAGAACACGCTCGCGCCAAATCAGTACAATTACGGAGCAAATGCAGCCAACACTGTGACCGTCAGACGGCACACCGTCCAGCGGGGCGAGTCGCTTTACAGTATCTCGAAGAAATATGTTTGCCCCGAAGAGTGCGTACGTCGGGCCAATAATTTCCCGCTGACAGGCAATGTCGTCATCAATGTAGGGCAAACCATTATTATCCCCGATTGCTCTTGCCAAACCCCCGGATATTCGGCTCCTCGTACCTCTACAACCACCAATAATCCACCTCCGGCAGTCAGTAATATTCTGACTCCTCAATCCAACAACACGCCCACACAGCCTGATGCGCCGGTTGGGTATGGCAACTATCAAAACCCGGCAGTGACCACTACGAAGAGTCCGAATGCCACCGATAACACAGTGGCCAACCCAACAACAGACCCAAACAACCTGCCACCTACGCAGGAATACATTGTGCGCCAGGGCGAAACGATGAATTCAATCGCCATCAAACACAAAATGGCGGTGTCCGAACTGGCTGCGCTGAACAATATTCCGCAGGATGAAAAACTCGTCGCTGGCAGGCGTCTGGTCGTTCGGAAGTATTAAACCTTGTTTAACTTTCCTATTGGCAATCAGAAACGGGAGCCGTCCAGAATTTTGGACGGCTCCCGTTTTTTCAAGCGATATTGCGCCCGCAAAATGCTGTACCGCAACGTATGACCTGGCTTTCCATCCATTTTTACCCGCTCGAGACCGAAAACGTTTTTCTCACCCGTGCTGTAAAACCTTTTTTGGAACAATACATTTGGCCGCAACAAGGTACGCGAGCGTTTTTCGTGCGCTACGAAGACGCGAAAGGCCGACATATCCGGCTGCGATTGCGCGGCGAGGCCGATTGGCTGGAAGAAACCTTGCGTCCGGCGTTGGCAGGCTGGTTTGAAGGGCGTGGCGAATGGCAGGAAGTTGTTTATGAGCCTGAGACAGAGCGATTTGGCGGGCCGGAAGGATTGGCTTGGGCTGAAGAATATTTCCACATTTCTACGCGGGTCGTCATCGAGCGGCTGAGCCGCGAAATGCACACCTATGGCGACGCGATGTTCGACGCGCTGCGCATGCATACCATGACCGCTTTCGCAGCGGGTTTCAAGCGAGAAAAAGCGGCCTGGTATTTCGGACAGTTGTGCGACCAGTGGTCATCTTCTTTTTTTCCGAATGAAAATGACGAAGCAGAAATGTTGACGGCACTGAAAAACGATTTTGAGAAAAATTTTGAACCTCAGCAAGGAGCCTTGCAGTCCGCGTCAAATGCTCTCTGGAAGGCATTGGAGGCAGAAAAATTTGACAAATCCCAGCCCGAATGGTTACGCTGGTTTCGTGGCAATCAATTGATTTTAAAAGAATTCGGTGAAAACCTGGATAAAGTTTTGCCCAGCCTGATACACCTCACCAACAATCGCCTCGGCGTAAACAATCAGGACGAAGTGTACCTGAATTACATTTTGTCGAAGGTGTTGTGAGCGATGAATTTCACCACCGCTTCCACCACTTCCTGGTCCTGCATCCGATGACCCAAACCTGAAGTTTCCTGATAGCGCGCATTCCAGGAGTCGGCGATCAAACGCCCTTCGGCCACTGGCGCCACTTCATCGTCGCGGTCGTGCAACACGAGCCCTTGCACGTCGTGCAGCAGTCGCGCTTTTTTCGCTACCGAATATTCGTGAATCGGCATGCCGCTACGGCGTTCTATCTCTCGATGAATATTGTCAATAACCGTGTCGTTGACGCCGAGAATGTCTCCAAAATCGCGGATTACCCGCGAAGACTCTGCAAAAACGCCAAGCAAAATCATTTTTTCAGGTCGCGGCGTATCGAGCAAAGCAGCACTCATCACAGCCGCCGCGCCGCCCAGCGAATGGGCGACCACCGCATATGGTACACCTTTTTCGGCGATAAATTTTTTCAAAACGCGGCTGTACAACAACACATTGAGCAATTTTCCTTCCGAGTACCCGCTCGCCGGCGCGTCGAACGCATGAACAGTAAAACCTGCCTTTTGCAAACCTTTTACGTACCTGTGCCAGCGCGCACTGTTCGATTCCCAGCCGTGTAAACACAATACTTCTGGCGCCCCGGCCTCGTCTGACCGCCAGGTGTAGCCCCGGATACGCAATTTTTCAGCCTGAAAATCAAAGTTTTGAGCCGAGGAAAGAAATTTCCTGTCATTGTCGCGTACGGGCAGGCGGCGCGGCGTACAGAAAATGCGAAACGCCATTCGGCCGGCCAAAACCGGCGACACGGCGGCGAGTGCATTGAGCATTTTGCCCACACGCCGGATTTTTTTCAATGTCGTTTCGGGAATTTGATGCGGCATTTTACTCGAATCGCCGTTTGTAGAACCAGGTGTTGTCGTTCAGCGTAAAGCCGACGGTGATGCGCACATACGTTTCATCAATGGGCGAATTCGCGCCGAGTTTGCCGAGTTCGAAGGCGGCGTTGACAAAAGAGGTTTGCTGGCGCGGCATGACGATCGGAAAACCGAAACCGAACGAGAAGCCAAGGTCGTCGAGATTTTCGCCATTCACAATACGCGGGTCCTGGCGGTAGTAGGCGCCAAGACGGTAGCGGATGCGTTTGCCGTAATTATTATAGGAAGTAAAATCGGGAATATACTCCACACCTGCCGAAATGGAACTGGTGTTTCGCATTTCTTCCGGGCGGGCTTCGTTGCGGTAAGCCGACCAGCCGCCGAACTCATATTGCGCACCGATTTTCAATTTATTTGCTTTAACATATTGAAAACCAATGCCGAAAGTAGCCGGCAAGGTGAGCGTCTGGCGTACGTCGAGCGCCGATTGGAGCGTATCGGCATCTATGTAATCGCCTGTGCTTGCCCGACCGCGACTGCGGATGAACAACACATCGTTCGTGGTGTTCAAGTCGTGTTTACCCTCTCCTGTGATGCCGACGGTAATCCAGCGCGTTGGTACAGTTTTGTCATTTTCGGCAGTTTGCAGGACAAAATCATGCTGGACGCCCAGGTTCCAAACGAAACCGTTTACCCGTAAATCTTCCCGCTGATTGGTCAAAAATGTTGGAAAACTATCCACGAATTCGGTCGTGGCCGCGTAAACGGATTTTCCGAATACCCAGCCGAGATTCAGGCCCAAGGCCGTTTTTTTGTATTTCGCAGCGCCGCTCCAGTTGAAACGGTACGTGCCGCCGGAACCCTCGAAGAGATTGTTGACTTGGCCCAAACCGGGTTCGTTTTCCTGGGTCAAAACGTTGTAGCCCACCTGCGAATAAGGCGTGAGCGCGACGCCCATGCCAAAATTCCAGGGTGTTTTTGCCCTGTCCAGCACCTCGTTGATTGGACTTTTCAGCGTAAAACCCAGCGCGACGTAGGCGAGATTGCCGCTCCAAAAATCGGCTTCGTCATTGCCCGACGTCAGGTGGCTGTATTTCGCATAAAGCCCCGTTTCGAGCGAGGTAGCGCGCAAATGCGCGAACGATGCGGGGTTGATGAGGTTGAGGTGAAACGGGTCGTGGAACGCCAGCGTTTGTCCGCCCCAGCCGCCGTGGTTGGCAAAATACTGGTTGAGGCGGTCGCCGATGCCATATTTGGAGTAAGGCGAGTTTTGTTTCGGTTGCGCAAACAGGGGGATATTGGCAAAAAGGAGCAATGAAAGGGCTAAAAATCGCATTTCCGAGTGTTTATTGCTGAGGGTCAGGTGTTGTATTGTAAAATATGGTTCAATCCGAACAGCGTCAGGTCGGGTTCGTGGATTATGTTGTTCAGGTCGAGATACGGCAGAAAAAAAACCGCGTCGCCGCCCGTCAGAACGACTTGCAAGGCGTCGTATCTTTCCGAAAACAGCCGCACAAAACCCTGAATTTCAAGCACTGCGCCACGCAGCGCGCCATTTTGCAAAGCCGTTTCCGTACTGAAACCGGTGAAATCGTCGGGCATTTTCATGTCCACTTCCGGCAGCCGCGCAGTGAAATGATGCATCGCCTGAATCCGCATTTGAGCGCCCGGCGCGATGTTGCCACCGCGATATGCGCCGCTTTCAGTCAGCAAATCGTATTTGATGCAGGTGCCGCAGTCCACGACGAGGCAGTTTTTTCGGGGAAACAAAATATGCGCTCCGGCGACGCCCGCCAATCGGTCTTTCCCAAGTGTAGCAGGCGTTTTGTATTGATTTTCAAAAGGTAGCGGCGTCAAATGCGTAAGTTCGAACGCTTTAAAATGCCGGGACAATTCTTTTTGCAAAGTTTCGTCCGGCTCGGCCACCGAAGACACCATGACGTGTTTTATGCCTTTGCGGTTGCCGAAGGTCAGCAATTCCGCTAACGTCCAGTCCGTCCAAATCGCTTGCTCCACCAAATCATTTCCCCGAAAAAGGCCGATTTTGGTGCGTGTGTTGCCGATGTCGAGCGCGAGATTCAAAGTTGAAAGGCCACTTCCGGGTTTGAAAAGTTGAAAGCGGGCGCAAAAGTAGAAATGTTTCGGGCAAAAAGGGCAGTAATGCGAGGGGCTCACTCAAACTTCCCCCGCACTGTCACCCCTTCCCAGTCATCCGTTCGGAACGGACACGCCGGAAAACCCTCGGCGTTGAACAGGTTGGCATCCTCCGGCGCGTCGGACCAGGCGTAACGCACGGAGGTGATTCTCAGGCCTCTTGGATGCTGCACCACCACTTTATCGCCCTCGATGTCGGCTTTGGCGTAGTGAAAAACGCGGTCGGGGCCGGCGATTTCAAAACCTTTGAGGTAGCCGTATTTATCATTGACCATAAGGCCGCCGCCGCCGTGTTGGAAAGATAAAATTGCTTTATCGTTTTCAAACTTTAGGGACTCGAACATCGGGCCGCTGTACACGACGTTTAGGCCGTACACGAATTTCAACGCATTGGCAGCCAGGCGTTTGCCTACATCTTGTTTGTTGCGCGGGTGAATGTCGTGCGGGTCGCCGATGTCGGTGGTGACGGCCATACCCGTGTTCGGGAGGCGGAGCGTCATGGTCTGCGCTTCGCGCAATTCAGCCCACCGACTGCCCTCATTGCTGTTTTGCGTGGCGCCGAAGGAGGAAAGTTGCACGAAATAGAAGGGAAAATCCTCTTTCCAGCGTTTGCGCCAGTCCTCGATCAGGAGCGGGAAGGAGTGGCGGTATTCGTAGGCGCGGCCAGCGTTCGTCTCGCCCTGATACCAGAGCGCCCCGCGAATGGCGTAGGGAATGAGCGGCGCAATCATCGCGTTGTAAATCGCCGTGCCGACGTTGTTGCTCGAACGGGCGAACGTGTGTGGCTCGGCGAAGGAAGGCATGAGTCGCCAGTCGTCGCCCGCGAGGTTGATTTTTTCCGTCGGCGTGCTGACGTACAAATCATTTTCAGCGCCCATCAATCCGAGTCCAAACCACTCAGGGTCAATGGTTTTGTTCATTTTGACCATAAGGCTGTTTGCGCCCGCTTTCCAGGTATTGGCCGGAATTAAAATCTGGCGTGTGCCGCGCAGCAGCCCGGCGGCGGCGAGTTTTCCGTTGATGTAAATCTCGTTGAAACTGAACTGTTCGGCCAAACCCAGCGTGGTGATTTGTTTCGTCATCGTGTCGGGGATTTCTACGGTTTTTGCCATGAAGCCGTTGCCGCGCCAGGCCCAGATGCCTTTCCAGTCCCACTGCCACATCGGGCTGGCTCTGAGCCAGTTGGAAAAATCGTAGCCAGGCTGGAGGTATTTTTTCTCGTCGTCGAGCGAGGGATTCGCGTCGGGATTTCCCAATAGTTTTTTCTTGATGCTGCGCTCCAAACGCAAGTCGGCTTCTTCCCAGTTTTTCGGCAAATTTTCTCCGTAGGATTTCAACACGTCGGAGCCGCACATGGCTTCTTTGCTAATCCAACTTTCCACCTGCGAGCCGCCCCAGGACGAGTTCAACAGCCCAATCGGTACGCCTGTTTTTTGAAAAATTTCTCTTGCGAAAAAAAAGCCGACAGCCGTGAAATCGCCGACCGTTTCCGACGCAGCAACTTCCCAACTGCCTGATTTCAAATCTTCTTCGGGCGACAAGGAAACTTCATGTTCTACTTTGAAATGGCGGATTTTCGGAAAGTCGGCGTTCTTTTTTTCCTGCAAATAATTGGCTGACTCGGACACCGTCCACTCCATGTTCGACTGGCCGGAACAAAGCCACACGTCGCCAACGAGGATGTCGGAAAAGGTCAGTCTGCCGGAAATCGTCTCGGCGGTGAGTGTGTGCGGGCCGCCTGCTTCCATCGCGGCGAATTTGACCTGCCATTTGCCCGATTTGTCGGCCTTCGTTTGTTGGGTTTGGTTGGCGAGCGCGACGGTCACCTGCTCGTTCGGATTGGCCCAGCCCCACACAGGAATCGGTTTTTGGCGCTGCAACACGGCGTGGTCGGTGAAAAGGCGGGCGAGGCGAAGTTGCGCGGACGTTTCGAGGCTCAGAAAAAGCAAAACGAGGAGGGGAAAAGTTGACTTTTGCATGGATTTTTGCCAAAAATACCTTTAATGCGCGGATGGAAAAGTTGGGCAAACCTACTGCTGCGCCAGTTTTTATTTCAAAAAATCTGCTCTTGCGTTTTTGAGGGACAGGCTTCTTGAAGATTGCTAACTTTCGGAAAGTTTTAAAACATGAAAAACTCAATCGCTCTCCTTGTTCTTGCACTCCTCATTACTTTTTGCCGTTCAAAAACTGGCGAGCAGCCAACGGTTATGACCGTCGCCGGCCCTATTCCCGCCGCCGACATGGGCACGGCTTTGATTCACGAACACGTTTTTCTCGACTGGTCTGGAGCCGACAGCATTCAGCCGGAGCAGTGGCACAATGAGGCCGCGTTCCATGTTATCTTGCCCAAATTGCAGGAAATGAAGTTGTTGGGTGTAAAAACTTTCTTTGAATGTACGCCCAATTATTTAGGCCGAAACCCCGCGCTGCTGCGCCGTTTGGCAGATTCGACCGGCTTGCACATTGTCACCAATACCGGTTATTACGGTGCCCGGCAAAACAAATATTTGCCTGCCCGGGCCTTCACCGAATCTGCTGAGCAGTTGGCCGAATACTGGATTCAGGAATTTGAAAAAGGACTGGAAAACAAAGGAATACGCCCCGGCTTTATCAAAATCGGTGTGGATAGCGACTCGGTTTTGTCGCCCATTCATCAGAAATTGGTGCGAGCAGCTGCGCTCACGCACCTGCGCACCGGCCTTACTATCGTGGCGCATACCGGCCCCGATGCGCCCGCCATTCAAGAAGCAGAGATTTTGGAAAAAATGGGCGTCAGCCTCGATGCCTGGGTTTGGACGCACGCGCAGGGTGGCAGTTCCGAAACACACGCGGCGTTGGCGCGGCGCGGCGCCTGGATTTCGCTCGACGGCCTTGGCTGGGTCGCGCCGCAAAACGGCGATTCTTCCGCTTTGAAAAAATATGTGCAACAGATTGATTTCCTGAAAAAGGAAGGTTTGCTCCACCGTACTCTGATTGCACACGATGCTGGCTGGTACACGCACGGCGAAGCTGGCGGCGGGCTTTTTCAGCCGTTCACCAATATTTTCACCCTCCTTATTCCCGAGTTGAAAAAACGCGGCTTCACCGAGGTTGACATCGAGCAATTATTGGCGAAAAACCCACAAGAAGCCTATGCGATTCGGGTGCGGAAATTGAATGCCGACAAATGATTCACCATAAAAACCGTCGCGTTTCCGACATTTGCCAAACACTCGTTTTTGAAAAATGAAGCAAATCGCCTTTTCCCTCCTCCTGCTCCCTTTCGCACTTTTTTCCCAAAAACAAAATTGGCAGCCCCTTTTCGACGGAAAAACGCTCTCCGGCTGGCGACAACTCGGCGGGCAGGCGCGCTACGAAGTGAAAGACGGCGTCCTTGTCGGCACAGCGGTAGCAAATACGCCCAACTCATTTTTGACCACTGAAAAAACCTACGGCGACTTCATTTTCGAGTGCGAAGTCAATGTGGATGAAGGACTTAACTCCGGCATCCAGTTTCGCAGCCTCTCGAAATCCGATTTTGAAAACGGGCGCGTACACGGCTACCAGATGGAAATTGACGCGACCGACCGCGCTTTTTCCGGCGGCATTTACGACGAAGCCCGGCGCGGCTGGCTTTACGTGCCGGAACTCAACGCCGCCGCCCAAACGGCTTTTCGCCGCAACAATTCGTGGAATCTCTACCGCATCGAAGCCATCGGCCACTCGCTGCGTACTTTCGTCAATGGCGTGGAAGTCGCGCACGTCCTCGACGACATGACCGCCGAAGGCTTTTTTTGCCTGCAAGTCCACAGTATCGGCGACAAAAAAGAGGAGGGGAAACAAGTGCGCTGGCGCAACATCCGCATTCAAACTTCCAACCTGAAACCCTCGCCGCCGGGCAATATCCGCGTGGTGAATTTGATTCCGAACGACTTGTCAGACATTGAAAAATCGCTGGGTTTCAAACTCTTGTGGGACGGCAAAACGACTTCGGGCTGGCGCGGCGCGTATAAAACGGCCTTTCCCACGGGCGGCTGGGAAATCCGCGACGGCGAACTGCGGGTACAAAAAAGCACTGGCGCGGAATCCACCAACGGCGGCGACATTCTCACGCTCGAACAATTCGGCGCCTTCGAGTTGGTCTTCGATTTCAACCTGTCGGAAGGCGCGAATTCGGGAGTCAAATACTTCGTGCGCGAACTCCTGCAATACACCCACGAATTCCAGCCCGGCCAGCCGATGACCGTTCCGGCGGATTTTGTTCAAAAAGGCTCGGCCATCGGTCTCGAATTTCAAATCCTCGACGACGAGCGCCACCCCGACGCGAAACTCGGCGCAGGCGGAAACCGAACCCTCGCCTCGCTTTACGACCTCATCCCTGCCGACAAAACCGGCCACCGTAGCCGGGCCGTCCGCAAGCCCGGCGAATGGAATCAAGGCCGCATCGTCGTCTATCCCGATAACCGCGTGGAGCACTACCTCAATGGCTTTAAAATGCTGGAATACACCCGCTTATCGCCGCTGTTCAATGCCCTCGTCGAGCGCAGCAAGTTCGTCATTTGGGGCAAGCAGTTTGCCTCGCTGCCGAAAGGCCCCATTTTGTTGCAAGACCACGGGGATGCGGTGCGGTTTCGGAGTATAAAAATCAGAGAATTAGGACATTAGATGTTGGACTTTGGATAAAAATCCGAAGTCTAAAATCTAATGTCCAACGTCCAAAATCTAACGTCCATTTTTTATGAAACGCCGCACATTTATCAAAACTACCGCAACAGCGGGTGTCGCCATGAGTTTTTCTGCCAAAAGTTACGCCCGCATCATCGGCGCCAACGACCGGGTGCGCGTGGGCGTGGTCGGTTTTTCCGACCGATTTAAGAACGATTTGTTCCCGGCGTTCAGCCGCCACAAAGGGGAATTGAACTTCGAAATCGTCGCCATTTCGGACATCTGGAAACTCCGCCGCGAGCAGGGGCTGGCTTTTTTGAAAGAAAAAACAAACCCCGACACGGTCGCTTTTCGCAACAACGAGGAGATGTACGCCGCTCGCGCCACCGACGCGGTTATCATCTCGACGGCTGATTTTCAACACGCTATGCACACCGTTGAGGCCATCAAGGCCGGGCAAGACTGCTACACGGAAAAGCCTTTGGCCGAGACGATGGCCGACAACCGCGCCGTGCTGAAAGCCGTGCGCGAGTCAGGCAAAATCGTGCAAATCGGCTCGCAGCGCCGCAGCGGACCGAACTACCACGCCGCCGCCGATTTCATCCGGCAAGGCAAATTCGGCCCCATCGTCATGGTCGAGCTCATGTGGAACGTGAACCAGCCCGGTCGCTGGCGTCGCCCCGCGCTCGTGGCGCAGTGCAAAGAGGAAGATTTGGACTGGAAACGCTTCCTGCTCAACCGCCCCAAAGAGGCCTTCGACCCGCGCAAGTATTTGGAATACAGGTTGTTTTGGCCGTACTCCTCCGGCATACCGGGGCAATGGATGAGCCACCAGATTGACACGGTGCATTGGTTCAGCGGCTTGCCGCACCCGCGCTCCGCGGTCGCCAACGGCGGCATTTACCAGTGGAAAGACGGTCGCCGCAACCCCGATACGCTTACCATCGTGTTCGACTACGGCCCGCTGAACGACCCGACTTCGGGCTTTCAGGTGGTGTTCACGAGTCGCTTCTCCAACTCGGCGGGCGACGTGAAAGAACTCTACTACTCCAACGGCGGCATGATCAACCTTGACACCAACGAAATCACCCCGACCGGCGGCCTGACGGAAGAACTCGCCAAAGCGATGGGCATGAAAGCCAATCAGTTAGCGCCGCAAAAACTCGAAGGCTTCAAAGTGGAGACCTCGGCCAGCACGGGCGGCGACCCGCTCACTTCGGCGCACGTGCGCAACTGGCTCGACTGTGTGCGCAGCCGCCAGCAACCCAACGCGTCCATTGAGGCGGGCTACCAGCACTCCATCGCCAATATTATGGCCTTGGCCGCCTACCGCACGGGGCTGCGCGTGACCTTCGATGAGAAAAAGCAGGAGGTGCTGGCGGGAGGGAAGGTGTTTAGGTATTGAGACTTGACTTCTTGAAACTTTTTGTAGTTTTGTGGATGTTCTGTGGAAAATGATTCAAAAATGGCAATTCAAAGATTAAAAAAACTTAAAACAAATACTGTTAAAGCCGACATCGAAAGGAAAGAATCAGGCCGATTCCGCTTAAACATTCTTCTTCAAATCCTACCCGTCATAGCAGCATTTTGGGCAACCTATATTGCTTTTGATGCTTTGAAATTGCAAAGGCAACAAGCAATTGAGGCGAGCAAGCAAGATAGCCTTCGAAGCATTCAAGACTCGATTAAAAATGCAAAATTCATTGAGATGTCGCAGCAACAGATTGAGGCATTACGACAACAGGCCGATGTTTTAAGAAGAAGTGCGAATATTGAAGAAAAGTCAAAAAGGCCGTATTTGGATGCGATTCAATTTGGTTTTCATAAAATTGATGAAAAAAATAATCGTGTCCTAATGTTTAAAGTTGTTAATAATGGCATTAGGCCAGCCATGTTGAAAGGAATAAGATTTGCTACATTTTATTCAAGGTATGAAAAAAGAGATGGAGAACATTTGAAAGTAAACAAATTGCTTGTCAATGATGAAGCGGTTATTTACACATACGCCCCTAAGAAGAATAATGAAATTGCCACATGGACGGAAGATGAAATAAAGAAAATGGACACTTTTTATGCAGGGGCCTCTTTTGAATATTACGACCCTCTCAATAAAAAATTAAGGAACACAGAGCCAATATTTTATAAGTGGGTAGCTATAACAGGGCTAATCAAGACGGTTAAGGATGGCGATTCTTCTTTCTTCGCATTCGCTCCGGTTGGCACAGAAAAGGAAATTAATGCTCTTAGTGAAGCCTTCGAGAAAACATTTAATTCAATTAAACACGAATAAAAGCCCCGCTTGCCCTTAGCTACACCCCCACTACCTCAGCTATCACAATACTCCCGCATTGTGACAAACCATCCTTCACCTTCCACCCTCACCCATCCAGCCCGACGCTCTCCCTCGTCGGGCTGGTTTTTGTTTGCCGATGTTGGCGTCCCCCAAAAGTGTACGGAATGTTTCAAAAGGCTTTTTGTGTACTCTACTTTTGTCATCCGCCTTTGGCGGATCTACCCAACAAACGTTCTTCGTATGTTCCACAAAAAGCCCGCTTTGGGCAGATTTCTTTCGGGCACGACCAACGTAGTGCACTCAAGTAGCGTCTTTTGAAAGTTCCCGTACACCTGTGGCGTGACACCAACAAGGGCCAGAACAGCCCGACGCTCTCTCCTGTCGGCGGTTTTCCCAACTCATGATTCCCATTATCACTCTTAACCATTAAATTCTTTTCGACATGAAGATTACAACCAATTTACTTAGTGCAATCCTTGTTTTTTGCTGCCTCGCCTCCGCCTCTGCCCAGCGCTTTGGCGTCAAAGCGGGCTTAAACCTGGCGACCGTCACCGGCGGCGAAGAAGATGTCAGTATGCTCCCCACCTTTATGATAGGCGGTGTTGCCGAGTTCGATTTCACTGACAATGTGGGTCTTGGCGTCGGCCTTCAAGTGCACGGCAAAGGCTTCGACGACGAAGACTTCAAAGTCAACCCGATATATCTTCAAGTTCCGGTGCAGGTTCAATACCGCAACAACGGCTTTTTTGCCGGCGTAGGCCCCTATGTGGGCTTCGGTATCGCGGGTAAAATCAAAAATGGCGACAACAGCCAGAACATTGAATTCGGCAACGATGAAGACAGCAACTTGGCCCCTCTTGATTTTGGAGCAGGTGTAGAACTCGGCTACGAGTTCGGCGCTTTTCGCGCAACGGCTTCTTACAATCTCGGACTTTCCAACATTATTCCGAGCGACGTCGCTGGCGACGAATCGGTTAAAAACAACGTCGTAGGCATCTCACTTGCCTATCTTTTCGGCGGCGAATAACACTGCTTTTGAAAATGAAACATGGCCTTTCGGACGCTGTTCCGGGAGGCTTTTTTATTTTAAAAACCATAGGAAATGATTGATTTTCACGAGTCTTGTTGGCGGGGATGCCCAACAAGGGCAGGAAAATACGCCCCCGATTGCTGGCCGTGTAGCCCATTTTTCCGCAATTATTTTAAAATGCGCATCTTCGAGCGAAAGACTTAACTTTCTGCCTACTTTCATCACAAAACTGATTCCGACATGAACGCTCTTTCACTCAGCCTTTTTCCGTTGCCCCTTGTTGGCCGGTTGAACAATTCAACTATGAAACAACGGCTACTTGGCAGCCTCCTCGTTTGGGGTTTTCTCTGTCCCGTAGCGGCACAGATTACCGTTACCAATTCCGTTTTCCCGGCAGTGGGCGACACGCTTCACTACGCTTTTGGCAACCAGCCCGGGGCTATTAATCAGATATTCACCCCGCCCGGCGGTAATCAGGTGTGGAATTTGAGCGGCCTGCAGCCAACCCAGTTCTGGAACCAGATCATGAAAAACCCGCAAACGGGTACGGCTTCCGGCTCCTTCCCTGCGGCTTCTATCCTGTACAATCCGCTGAACTCCAGTTCGGAAGTTTATTTGCAGGTCACAGGAAATCAGGTCAATGACTTGGGCTATCATGGTCTGGACGAGTTGGGTTTGGGCCTGAATTTATTGTTTGACAAAACGCCGGACCTGGAGCAAACCTGGGCGCCGGTCAACTTCTTCGAGATCCACCAAAGCAGTTCCAATGTATTGACTGCTTTTGATGCACCGATTGCGCCGCCCTTTTTACTGGCGCTGGCCCCTACTGCCGATTCTTTCCGTATTCGGGTTACGTATCAGCGGCTTGGTGTGATAGATGCCTGGGGCGCGCTGGCCATCCCCGGCGGCACTTTTGATGTGCTGCGGAAAAAACAAACCGAATACAAGTCAACCGCAGTGGATGTAAAGGTAGCGCCGCTCGGATGGATAGATATTTCGACCATCGGCGGTCAGCAGATTCTCCCTTTAGGGACGGATACGATAACTTCCTTTCATTTTCTGAATGATGTGTCGAAAGAAGAAATTGCTATCTGCACGCTTAATACTGCACAAAATGCGGTGACCGGTGTTCAGTACAAGGCCTTGCCTCCCCCCACCGCTACCTTTGCACCAACATTAAATGAATCGCTTCTTGTCTATCCCAATCCGGTTCAGGATATGTTGTATGTACGTTTTGCCAACGATGCAAGAGCAACCTTCCAGATAAAGATGATAAACCAAAATGGGCGTTCTGTGCTCGTGCAAATGGTTGAGTTGAGCGCAACAGAAGATGTTATTGCTGTTTCTGCCGCCAATCTGCCCGCTGGCATTTATGAACTGATACTGCGGCGCGACGGGATACCTGTTGGGCGAGCCAGCGTAGTTAAGATTTGAAATTGCGATGCTTCGCTCAGGATGACAACGCTTTTTAGCGAGGCGGCGACTGTCATTCACCGCCTCGCTTGTTTGGGGTTACTCCACCTTCACCCGCACCCCCTTCGAGTGGCTCGTAAACTCCGGCGCGTACATACACTGCATGGTCGTGACGCCGTTGCTCATGTCGCCTTTGTGCGACACAAATAGCGGATATTCAAACACAAAGGTGCCGCGCGGGAGGTAGTCAATGAAAAAGTGCGTCGCCAAATCCTTCGTGCTTTCGTAGTAGCCCAATCCGTCCTGCCAGCGATAACCGCTGAGCACATTGACCGGCTCGAAGCCTGCCGCCCGCATATCTTTCAGGTGGACGTACTCCATCGCGCGGTCCACGCGGATTTCGATGCGGACTTTGATTTTGTCGCCGCGTTGCAGGGTTTGACCTTCCGCGACAGGTTTCAACACCGGGCCGGTGGGCGAGTTTTCTTCTTTGAAAAGTTGTTTCACAATCGTCAAGGGCGTTTTTTGAAAGTCTTTGATTTTATCCAAATCTTCAAAATATTGCCAGTAGGCCGCGCCCCAAACCATGTTCGAGTTCGGGTTTTCAACCTTGATGTTGCTCCACGAATTTTTGACTTCCGCGCCGCTCCAGTTTTGTTTGAAATAACCTGTTCCGGGTTCGTACTCGCTGGGTTTCAAAGTTTTACCGCCGAGCGAGACTTGTACGGGTTTGGTGTTTTGCAGCCAATTATCGCCGTGCAACAAGAGGGCATAGACTGCTTCGGCGGTGGCTTTCGTGCTTTCCCAGCGGTTAGTCTGTTTGTTTTTCAGGAGCCAAATCCGCAGTTCCTCGACGGCTTTGCGGTCTTGCGCCACCTCGTCGAACACCTCGACCATAAGCGCCTGCGTCTCCACCGGAAGTTGGTACCAGTAAAAACCCCAGTCCACCGGCCAGAACATGCCGAGTTCTTCTTTCACAAGGGCGCGTTCGCGGAGGCTGGCGACGATGCGTTGCGCCGCGTCGGGCCGACCGCTGCGATGCAGGGCGAGCGCCAACATTCCCTCCTGATAAAGCCCTTTGTTCAGCCAATATTTTTCGGCCTGCGAGAGGTAGTAGGAGTGCTCGCGTCCCGGCTTCGCCCCGCCTTGTTGCGGGTCGGAAATCGGCTGGAAAAACGAGCGGGCGTAGAGGTAGTGAATCGCCATCCCGTCGAGGTGGTCGTCGTCCCACTTGGCTTTGCCTTCTTGCACCAATCGCTCCAATTCTCGGTATTGCTCGGCGAGTTTCGCGTCGCAGTAGCCGATGGCGCGATCGAGCATTTGGGCGGCTTCCCGGTCTTTTTCGGCATCGAACGCGCCGAGTTGTTTCAAATGCCCGAAACCGCTCACGATGTGCTGGGTGATGTGCCAACTGTCGCGCCCGCCGGGAAACCACGCCCAGCCGCCGTTTTCCAACTGACGCTCGGCGAGGATGTTGACGGCGCGTTCGCGCTCGTCGGCCATGCGGTTGAGGTCGAATAGGAGGGCGATATTTTGCTTTTGTTTTTCCTCATCTTGAGCGCCCAAAACCCAGGGCGTTTCTTCCAGCAAGGCGTATTTCAAATCCTGATTTTTAGACAAATTGCTCTTCATCGCGTCCGTTCCTTTCCAGCGTTCGTACACCCGTTTGATGTTCGGCATTTTTTCCACTACGCTGGAAGCCAATGTGTTGGCATAAAAACGGCTGAAAATCTGCTCCGAACATTCGTGCGGAAATTCCATCAAATAGGGCAGGGCTTGCACGGCGTACCACGCGGGGTTGGAGGTGAATTCCAGCGTGTAGTTGTGGGTTTTCAGCGACGAACTCGCGCCCGCATTTTTCAAATTTTCAAAAACAAAATTCTTCGTCTGATTGCCGCGTACAGTAATCGGCAAAGTCTCGGTCACGAGCATCCGGTTGGTGACGACGGGGACGGTGCTTTCTTCGCCGTCTTTGAATTTATTGCCGTCGGCGAAAACCTGCCACGTCACCGCGCCGCTGAAATCTTCCGGCACTTTGATTTTCCAACCAAGCGGCGAAGATTGTCCCGCCGGGGTGGAAAAATTCACGACACGGCTGATATTTGTCATTCCAAAACTTGTTTCCAGCGGCTGCAACGTGTTGGCGTCCAACAAACCGAGCGTGGCCGAGCCGTTCAACGTTTCCTGCGAGAGGTTGCTGACTTTGGCCGAAAACTCGAATTCATCCCCCGCGCGGAGGAAGCGCGGCGGGTTCGCTAGCACCATGAGTTCCTTTTGCGTCACGACTTCTTTCACCGAAATAGCCTGTTGCAAATCTTTCGTGTGCGCGTAGGTGAGCAGTTTCCAGCGCGTGAGCGCCTCGTTCATGGTGAATTTCAACACGATGTTGCCGTCATTGTCGGTGCGCAGTTCGGGGAAGAAAAAGACGGTTTCGTTCAGGTTGCGGCGGATGGGGGCGGGCGGCGGCGGCGCGGGCTCAGCTTCGCCGGGCGGAATGAATCGGACAACACCTCCGGCCACGTTGTCTTGCAGGATGTCGCTGACTTTTCCTGCCGTGACTTCTGCTTCTTCCATATCATATCGCGCATCAGGATTCAGGTCATGCACAAACCCCCCCGGTGCAGCAGGGGCAGCCTCCATACGCCTGTGAGCCGCTCGCATTAGTGATATGTCGCGCCCACCCCAAAGTGGGAAGCCGAACCAGTTTAACTCCCTATAACGTCGCGCCGGATATCTCTCCGGGCGGGTACGGTCGTAGCGGGTGTTGCCGCCGTGCTGGCTGAAAGTGTTGCGGTCGGTGAAATGTACACGGGCGTAATGCGTGGGATACTCGATGAGACCCCAACTGTGCGGCAGGAACTGGTCGAGCGAAGCGTCGTACATGGCGGCGACCATTTCGGCGGCAACTTTTTCCTTTTTCGGTCCGGCGATTTTGATGCGCCATTCTTCTTTTTGACCCGGCGCGAGTTTGTCGCGGAAGGTTTCGTAACTGATTTTCAAGTCTTTATTGCTCCAGGGAACAGCGATATAGACGGATTGTGCGCCGTAGAGCCGGTTGTTTTTTACAGTGAACCAATGCGTCGAAATGCCGCCCCTGTCGGCTTCGGTCACGGGAATTTCGACGCTCGTGGAGCCGTTGACTGAGAGCCAGCGCGGGTTTTGTAAAGTCGAATTTTGCTCGCGGGCGAAAAAAACGTTCAGGTTGTCGGCCTTTCCGCCGAGCCAGATGCGGGCGGTTTGGCCGGGTTCGAGGCTGGATTTTTCCGCCGCTGCCGAGGGTTTTTCAAACTGCGTGGCGCGGTTGTTTTTGTCCCAAACCCGCACGATTTTTTCAATTTCAATTTTTTCCCCGTAAGCATCTTGCGTGGTCAATTTGGCGACGTACCAACCTGCATTGACATTTTTTTGCAAGTCAACGACCTTGCTTTTCGCGGTGTTGAACTCGAAAGGAATAATGAAATCCTCGCGCGTCCACTTGGTCGGGTCGTCTTCGTCTTTCCAGGCGAAATCGGGGAAAAGTCGCGCCCAATCCTCTTTCGGAATCGTCGTCACGTCGGGATTTTCCCAGTAGCGGTCGCTGAAAAATTTGCCGGGATGGCGGAGCGGTTGCAGGGTAATTTGCCCTGTCGCGTTTTGCGGCTGACCGGCCAGGTTTTTGGTTTCCAATGAAATACTGTCGAGTTGGCTCAACTCGATTTCGTTGCCAAGATTCCAGTCCACCTGCATGGCGACGTATCCAGCGGTCAAAGTTTGTTGGCTGCTGCGCGTTTCGCCCGTGATGTCGGTCACGTCGGCATACACGGTGTAGTCGAACATCGGGCGGTCTTTTTTCGGGATGTCCGGGTCGGGGATGAGCGGGAATTTCACTTCAAATTTGCCCTCCGCATTGGTCGTCGCCGTGCCATTGGCGATTTCCATTTCGTCGGTTCGCCAGGGTGGGTAAATGCCTCTTTTCCAGCCCCAGTCCCAAAATGGGAACCGCGCCTGCCGCACCACGCGGTAGCGCACCTGCGCGCCGTCCACGTTGCTGCCCGCGTAGGCTTTGGCTTCGCCGAGTGTGGTCACATTTTCGCCGAGGCGGAAAGCCGTTTCGACGGGTTTGAAAGTGACTTCAAACTTCGGGCGTTTGTATTCTTCGACGTTGAAATAAACTTGCCCGTCAGCCTCTTCGCATTCGATATACATCTGTCCAGTCAGCCCGGAAGCGGGCGCTGTGAACGCGCCGTTGAAGGTTCCGAACTCGTTGGAACGGAGTTGCAATGAAGATTTTTCCTGACCGTTGACATCGAAAAATTTGACTGTAACGGATTGATTTGGAGTAATTAAGGGTAATTGGGAGTCATTTTTTTTGAACAAAACGCCTTTGAAATAAACCGTTTGGCCGGGGCGGTAAATGGCGCGGTCGGTGAAAAAATGGACTTGTGTGCGCTGTGGATTTTCGGAGTAGCCGCGATAGTTGTAAAACTGCCCAATCCAAAGCGAGTCGTTGCCCAACGAGGCGCGGACGTTGGCGTAATTGTTTTCGGGAAAATTGCCTTTTGCCAAACCATTTTGATCGGTCACAACTGTCTGAAAGGGCATTCCATCGGGACGGCGTTGGTAGTCGGGCGGGAAAAACTCGAGTTTTACGCCAGCCAACGGCGCTCCGCTTTGGCGATGGACGAGGACGAAATTGCTCTGATTTTCCTCGCGGTAAGGCACGGGCGCGAGGTTCGACACCGAAAATGCCGCGTAAGAAACCGGGCCTTTTTTATGGTCGAAATCGGCGTTTTCCGAAGCCAACAGGTAGTAAAAACCGAGCGGCAAAGCGTCCGTCGAAATCTCCGTCGTGTGTGATTGGTAGTCGCCGGGGTCTTTGATGTCCCAGTCGCGGCGCTGCACTTGCGGCAAAGCCAGCAGGGTCGGAAGTTGTTTGTCGTAGGGGACATTGTTCCAAAATCCCTGCTCGAAACTGGCTTTTACAATCTTCACAAACACCTTGTTCAGGTTGCGGAATTGCACCTGCACGAGGCCGGGTTTTTCGGGCAAATACACGTTTTCTACATTGATGGTCAATGACTTGGTGCGAATTTGGTCGAGCAGTTGTTGGCAAAGTTGTGCCCCGTAAGTGTTCGGGTGGCGGCGAATGGCATCTTCCAGTTCGCTCACCGCTCTTTGTGCGTTTTTGCCCTTGTCCGTGTCGAGGCCGTAAAGATGTTGCGCGATGCGATGGACAATTTCAGCATCAGAAGGATGGTCGTAGTGGGTTTTGTGGAGGACTTCGAGGGCATTGAGGTAGAGCGCATCCTTGTTTTCGAGCGTGGAATTGTTTTTGGCAAATTGCAGACGCGACAAATCGGCATCAATCGAGGCGGACGCCGCCTGCCCCCCGATGTGTGTCGCCAAAACTTTTTGGAAAAGTCTGATGGCCAGCCACTTGCCCGATGTGGTGTCCTTGCTTTCAAAATTCACTTTTACAAAATCGGCGGCAGGCGCGAATGCTTCCGGCTGGCTGAGCGAAAAGGCGTAGGCGGGTTCGGTGAGCCAACTGCGTTCGTTGGCAAAATGCGCCAGGGCACGGTGGGCGAGCAGGTCGAACAAGGTAGGGCGGAGGGGTTGGCCCGCTACCGTGTCGCCTTGAGCGGCGGAAAGAATGTCGCGGAATGACTCTACAGGCGTGTCTTTCAAAATGCCTGTGGGCGTGACCGAAGCGGAGTAGAGCGCGATGGCGCGTTTTTCAATCTGTGCCGCCGACCAGGTCAGGATGTCGCCGCCCTCGCCGTCGGGAATTGGCGTGCGCTCCTGAATGCGCCAACCCTGATTGCTGAGGTAGGTGGCGTAAAGTTGCCCCAGGATGCTTTGCAGCACGGCTTTTTCGGGCAGCACGGCTGTTTTTTCTTCTTTTTCAAAGAGTTGCACGGCTTTTACGAAGCCGTCTTCTTCGAGTTGGGTCACATATTTTCCGCGATAAAGCAGGGCTTTGATGACCTGCGGGCTGTTTTTGTCGCGGGCGGCTTTGGCCTGAATTTCCTCCGTTTTTTCGAGGGCGCTTTTGTAGAGGCCCTGGCGTTCGAGGCTGTCCACGATTTTCCAGTCGTCGGCATAGTCGCCGGTGAGCGGCAGCGGTGTTGGCATTTCCGTAGTTGGTTTGTCTTTGATGGATGTAGCGGGCGTGTCCTTTTTTCCGGCGGATTTGCAGGCGAAAATCAGGAGGAATAAACCCGCCGCCGTTAAAACTATGGCGGGTAAAGAGGGGATTCGGTGATTGGTCATTGCCGAGTGTATTTGGTTAAAAATGTGTGGTTTAGAGGAGTTAGGAGTTATAAGTTCCGAAGCCAAAAATCACGGCTCATCTCAAATCGCAGCTCGCCGGAGGCGGTGAAGCCGGTTTTTTGCCAGCCGGTTTTTTGATAAAACTGCTCGGCGCGGGTACCGGGTGCGGTGCTGAGCCAGAGGTTTTCAACGTCGGGTTGAGCGAAAGTCCAGTCGAGCATGTGTTTTTGTAATTTTTTTCCAATGCCCTGATTTTCAGAATTTGGAGAAACAAACAACGCCCAAATGTTCCGCTTTTTCAAGTCAACAATGGCAAATCCGACTAACTCGCCGCCCTCAAAACAGACCCAACCTTTGCCGTTGTTTTCCAACATTTCAAGATAGTCTTTTTCGGTGACGAGGTTGGGATTCGACAGCACATTTTCCCGGACAGACATCCTGACGCGGTGCATCGCGGGGATGTGTTCGGCGGCGGCTTCTGCAAATTCCATGTTTTCAAAATTCTGTTTTTGCAAACTTACAGGAGATAGATGCAAGGGCCGGGGAAAATTGCACGAAAACACGAGAGAAATTTCTGCACAGGTTTTTGTTTGCCCCGTATTTGCGAGCAAACGGATTTCAAGATTTTTTTTTCCGATATGTCGAAATACATATTGTTCAAACACTCGTTTTACTGAATTTTTGCGCATCATTTTTCAATCTTCTCCAAAATTTAGAATGGAAAAAACACCTACCCTGCATTTGGGCGTTACGATGGCGGGCGCCGTTTCCGGTGGCGCTTACACTGCCGGCGTCATTGATTATTTAATCGAGGCTATCAATCGCTGGGAAAAAGCGAAAAAATCCGAAGCGCATCTTCCGCCGGATAAAAAAACTGTACCGACACACCGGATTCAGATAGAGGCTATCGGCGGGGCGTCGGCGGGCGGTATCACGGCGGCTTTGGCGGCGATGTCATGTTACTCCGGCATTTTACCAGTCTCCGACCCAAAACAGTCGGCTTCGGACACATTCAAGCCTGCCAACAACCTGCTTTTCGACACCTGGGTGAATCTCAGCGGCCAAAACGATGACCGGGAAGTGATTCGCAGAATGCTCGATGTGAGCGATTTGCGCGGCGCCGGAGGAATACCTTCTCTGCTGAACTCGACGCCGATTGACCACGTCGCCGAACGGGCGATTCAGCACGTCGAGGGCAAAACCAACGTCCAATGGCCTTCTTTCGTCGCTCCTGATTTGGAGATTTTGCTCACATTGTGCAGTCTGCGTGGCGTTCAGGTGGGCATCGAGTTCAATTCGGGAAACAGTTCCTGGCACGCCGGGCCGTCGCACCAGATGTCCATTCACAAACAATTTGTGCGGTTCACTACCGGTCGTTTTGACCATCCCGGACGCGCCATCCCGATTGACACCGGCAATCATGAAAATCTGCAACAACTGATTGAATTTGCCAAAGCGACAGCAGCGTTTCCTGTCGGGCTTCGTGCGCGCAGTGTGCGATTGCCACGCGAACATGTTCGGCACCAGTTCGGCACCTTCTTCCGGTTGAGCGAAACGACGCTGGACAACATTTTTGCCCCAGATGTGATTCCTGAATTTTTCGAGTTTACTTCGGTGGACGGCGGCGCGCTCAACAACGAGCCTTTCGGAGAAATTGCCGCCATCATGCACGAGCGTGGTATTCACGACTATGCCATGATTCTCGTGGATCCTTTTCCGAATTTTGGCGACCCCCCCAAGGAGTATCAGTTCCAGCCTTACCTGAAAAATCAAATATTCCCTCTGCTTGGTGCTTTGCGCAATCAGGGCATGTTGAAAGAAAATGACTTGCGGGAAGTCGGTCAACGCGATTCCGGGGAGTTGCGGGCCGGCTATCGCAAAAACATGATTTATCCCACGCGGCACGAATTTGACGCCGAAAACAAGGTGTGGATTACGAAAAAAGACAACCCGATTGCCTGCGGCGCCCTCGACGGATTTTCGGGTTTTTTGTCGCGCGAATTCCGTCACCACGACTATTACCTCGGAAGGAAAAACTGCCGCAACTTCCTGCGCGGTTATTTCACGATGGAATATGACTTGAAAAACCCCGCTGCCAACCACGCGATTTTCAAAGACTGGACGCCCCAAATGATTGAAAAATACAAAGCCTATTGGCGGCAGGATACACCGGATATCGTGCACTTGCCCATTATTCCCTTGCCCGATTTTATAGAAACAGAGCAGGAAGAATGGGCAAAACACAAAGGTCGTGAAGCGGATTTTGACGATACGATGAAAAAAATCGCCCGCACGATGCCGGTCGCTTTTCCGCGTAGCCGCCCCCAACTCGTCAATCGCCTGCGTTTCCCGCTTGCCTGGCGTTTGTTCTGGATGGCCCATCGTCTCACCGACAATTTGTTCAGTCCGCGCAACAAGCAACGCGCGCGCTGGTGGCGCATAGCTATCGGTTTTGTGCTGAAATGGTTAGTGCGTATCCTGTTATTCCTGATTCTGCCTTTCCTGTTCGTGTATTTTTCCGGAAGAATTCTCCGGGTCGTGCGCAGGGATTTGGCTAAAAACGGCCTTTTGCCATCGCGAAAACGCCGCCGCGCTACTCCGCCCCGTCGCCCCTAAGCGATTTTAAACGCTCCGAAGTTTCAAACTTTCGGAGCGTTTATCGCAATCTTCATCAGTCAAATTTTACTAATTTTTCACTGTAAATTTTCTCACCTGCAAAGACTTTTAGCACAAAAACGCCCTCTAATAATCCCGCCGCGTCGAGCCAAAAAGCAGTCGAATCATTTCCCGTCAAAGAGCGCAGCATTCTTCCCTGCAAATCAAAAACTTCGATACGCTCGACAGGTTCGGCAGATTCTATTTGCCAGCCATCGGCAGCAGGATTCGGCCAAATTTTGATTTGATTTTCAACAACTTCGCTTGTGGAAACGGGCGCGCAGACGAGTTGATTCAGGTAATCCCACATCACGTTGTCGAGGATGATGGGCACGTTGCCATCGCCGGGCCCGGTGTAGCCAGCGTTGCCTTGCCGCACCACGACCCAGCCTTTGGACGGCACGACGTGGATTTTCTGGTCGTTTTTGCCGAGTGCGGCGTACATATCGTCGGGTGCGTTGGGAATCGCCTGACCCTGAAAGACGAACTGAAGTCCCGGTAGCATAAAACTCTCTTGTCCGGCGAGCCACCACAGGTAGCCGTAACTTTTGTTCAAATCCTGCGAAGGCTGCGTCATCGCCTGAAAATAGGCCTGGTCGTGCAGCAAAGTGTCGCCGTCCCACACGCCGCCGGCGAGCATGAGCAGGCCGAAACGCGCCATGTCGCGCGCCTTGCCGTACATGATATGGTCTATCCAGAATCCTTTCATGCCGGTGCGGTCGAGGACGCGGGTTTTGGTAAACTGATTGATTGTCAGGCCGCTGGCTTCGGCGATGACGTCGTGGATGAGCCGGTAAGGCGCGTTGTGATAGGCCCATCGGGTGCCGGCGTCGGCCTTGTAGGTCAGGCAACTGGGCAATTCGCAGTTGTCGTCGGCCACCGCATCGTCGAGGCCGGAGGTCATGGTGAGTTGGTGCCAGACGGTGATGAGATTTTCCTTTGCGAGTGGCGCGGAAGTCCAGCCAGCGCCGAGATAGTCGCTGGTTTTGTCCTGAATATCGAGCAACCCTTCGTCTTGCGCCTGGCCGACGAGGAAGGCTGTGAGCGATTTTCCGGCGGAGGCCCAGTACCAAATCGAGTCCTGCGCGAAGCTGCCGAAATATTTTTCCAGCACGATTTTGCCGTCTTTCAAAAGGATAAACGACTTGGTGCCGCGACCTTCGAGGTAGGCGTAAAGGCTGTCGATGCGTTCGGGGCAAAAATCAAGTTCGGCGGGCGGGAGTGTTTGCCAGGCGTTGCCGGTTTTGGGCGGGAAATAGAAATTCGGGTTTTGGGAAAAAAGATTGAAAGAACAGAAAATGAGTAAGTTGAGAACGAGAAAAAAGCGTAAGGCCATAGCGGGAAGTTTTGTGTAAAATGCTTTTGACAAAGGTAAGGCCTCTGCGTTTAACGACTCAAAAACAAAACGCCCGGTCACTTTCCAGTGCCGGGCGCGAAGTCTCATGTGTTGTTTCCCTTTTGTTATTTTTTCAAACCTTCGAGTTGTAGTTCAGCGTACTCGTCGTATGTATTTATTCTTAGCCGCACAGCAAAGATATGCGACCACTTTCACCGCAATGCTTAGAATATCCTTAAAATTCGCCGGATAAAACTTTGTATTTCCCGATGACAATCCGGCGGCCCCGAACGTCCAATGGCTCGATACTTCCATTATTCCATTCTTGGAAAAATAGTTTACTTTTACAACGTCAAAATCAGTGAAAATCAATCTGCTAACACAATCTGCCATACTATGAACCGGTTGGAGGAAATTGTCAAAACCCTGAAAGCGCACATCGGCGAGAGTGTGGAAGCCGCCCTCGAATATCTCGAGACCGTCCTGGCCCACGACTCCATGCGCTACAACGATTTTATTCAAATCAAGTCGCGCTACAACAGCCTCCAACGCGAACTCCTGCTCGGCGTACTCGACCATTCCACCTACGATATTTCGCGCAACAACATCAGCAAAGCCTTGCTCCTGCTTTCTGAAGAAATCACGGAAAAAGACCTGATACCCGAAGGCGGCCCGAAAACACAGGAAGAAGACAAACGCGGCGAAGTGCTTTACAACGTGCCCGACCTCATGCAACTCAACCATGAGGAAAAATGTGCTGTCCGTATCGCCTTCGACATCGAACACGTCAAACGCGACTGGGAAGAATCCGAAGGAGACGTCATCAAGAGCATCCGGGTGTCCGATATCATGGCCGTGAGCCTGCTCAACGTGGACGAAAACGACCCGCCGTTCACCATCCGCTCTTTTAGCGAAACTGTGCAATTCCTTGATAAAGATGATTTTACCGAATGGGTTTTTTATGTGAAACCTCTGAAACTCGGGCGATTCCCACTCCTGTTGCGCGTCTCGGTCATCGAGATGATCAACAACAAAGAGTACAAAAAAGACATCGTTCTCGAGGAAGAAATCACCGTCCAAACGGAAGAAGTGCCGCCCGCCGAAGCGCAATTCAAATCGGCAGGAACGACCCTCACTGTCGGCAATGCACCTTTGCCGCCCGCCGAAGTCCCGCCTCCCGCTGCTCAGGCGCAGGAAGCCGGTAAAAAAGGTTTGAAATCAGTAGCAGGCGCCTTGCTCACGGCTGCCGCACTCGCGATGGCCGGGTATTTCGGCTACCAGGTGTACCAGGAAAATACCATGTGGGATTTGACAAAAAGAGGCGGGAAAGCCGGCAATTATGAAGAATATTTGAAAAAATATCCCGACGGACGCCACAGCGAAGAAGCGCAGACGGTACTCGATTCCTTGTACAAAAAAATCGAACTCGATTCGGTCTTGCAGATTATCTATTCTGAAGATCCCGGCAGCGATGTCATCCCAAACAACGGCGCAACTTCGGTGGACACGACTGCTTCAGCCGTTCAAAACGAAACCCCGTCCAACCCCGCCAACACGCCTTCCGGGAAAAAATCCACTTCAGCCGGCGCAAACAAAAAAACGACAAAAAAAACACAGAAAGACCAACTCGTTCGTCAGCAGGAGACAAAAAAGCCATCGACAGTAGTCTCTTCCGATACAGCCAAGACGCCCACTCCGCCGCCCTTACCAGCAGCGCCGTTGTTGCGCGGGAAAAATCTTTATTTCAAAATGCCCCGTTTCGCCCTGATGGAAAGCGAGCGGCAGGACTTATTCTTCACGTTCTATCAGTTCAACGAATTCCGGGAAGTATTGGCCATGATGGGAAGTTTGGGTGAAACCAAAATGACACCGGGTGCAAAAATTGTACTGGTGCCGGAAAAAGGCGCGGAGATAGCGACCGAGATAAAATACGTGGCGACTACGCCGCAAATGGCGGAACGCTCCGACTGGTATTTTACCCTCGATGCAGATGAATTGACCCGGCTCGCCAATGAAAAATTCAAATCTGTTCGGCTGGTAGACGCTGCCGGAAAATCATCCAAAACTTACAAGTTCAGTAACCGGGGAAGCAAAGACCTCAAACGCAAGGCGGGAGATGCGCTGAAAAAATTAGATGATAAATAGGCTTGAGTAGTACGGCGGATTTGCAAATCCGCCGTACTACTTGTTTGTTTTAAACTCCCAGCCAGCGCCGGATAGGCCGGGCGATGTACAACGTAACCAACGCGATGGCGATAGCCACACCGAAAACAAGCCAAAAGACAGGCTCGGAAGTCTCGTGCGCCTCGTTGTAGTAGGCCTCGTTCTCAACGTTCGACATAAGACGAGCCAGCGAAGCATTCAGTCGGGGGACGAAATCAAATTTCATGGATGAATCAGTAATTTGTGTTAAAAAAACGAGCATTTGACTGTTTTCATCAGGTTTGGTTTAATCCATCGGACGCATTGCCCGCAACATTCTTTCCGCGCCTGCCAGGTCTTTCCTCAATTCCGTTTTCACGAATCCTTTTTCGCGCAGCAAATTCGCTACTTGGCTCGCATTGAATTCGTTACATTCAAAAAACAAGGCGCCGCCGGGTCGTAGTTTTTGCAAAGCTAAATCGGCAATCACGCGATAGAACAATAGCGGATCTTCGTTGTCCACAAATAAAGCCAGCGAAGGTTCGTGCGCCGTCACGTGTTCCGGCATAATAGATTGCTCTACGAGCGGGATGTAAGGAGGGTTGCTTGCCACCACGTCGAAAAGGGGAAAATTAGCCCATGAGTGGTAGTTCAAAATGTCGCCTTCGGTAAATGAAAAATCTGCGTTTTCACCCAAAATAAGGCGGGCATTCCCAATTGCCACTTCCAGCGTAGCCTTGCTTTTTTCCAAACCGAACAACTGCAAACGGGGAAGTTTTTTCTTCAACGTCACCCCGATACAGCCGCTTCCGAGGCCGATATCGAGCAGGGCAGGATGCTCTAAATCGCTGTCTTTCAAATGCTCCAGTATCCACGCGACCAATTCTTCCGTCTCCTGCCGGGGAATCAATACATTGGGATTTACCCGGAATTTGAGGCCGAAAAAATCGGCTTGACCAAGCACGTACTGAACAGGTTCGCCAGCCACGAGACGTTCCAGGATTTTGTAAAATTGCTCGTCGTCGTCTCCCGAAAAAGCATCTTCGAGCACGATGCGCGCAATGGCTTTGGCTTCACCTTCGTCGTAGCGGGGCGTGAGATGTTCGAGGAGGAGAGAGCGGGCTTTGGCAGCAGTCATTTTGAGCAAAAATAGTATTATCCAATTACAGTTTGGCAGGGTAAAATTGTTTTGGCTGCCAAAAATTAGGTTTTAGTCCTTTGTTTTTTTTCATTTTAGCCCAATAAAAAGCAAGTGTTGTCCGTTAAAAACAAAACAATATCTCTTATCCCCGCCACGTAACGAAAATGAAACGACTTGCTTCAGTCTTTCATCATTCACACATTCATTTCACCAAAACAGTCTTTTCGTTATGGGACGTTCATTTGAAAACCGTTTTACTGCCGTCTTCACGCAAGACCGCCTCGACCGCATCCGCCAACATCTCGATGGCATCCGCACCGAACTCGCCGACACACTCGAACTCACAGAAGAAGACATCCGGGAGTACTACAAAACAGCCGAAGAAGAAGAACTGATGATGCGCGAAATCCACGCGCTTGCCGAAAAACATCGTCAATTCGCACCCGCCACATTCCGACCGGAAGAAATCATCAAGGACATCGAAGGCGCCACCGCCTTGCGCAATCTTGAAAATGAACTGTTGAAAATCGCCATTCGTTGCCAGCGCAACCGCATCGTCGCCAATTCGGAAGCCTATACCGGCTGTGGTCGTTTCCGCAAATTTGTGGAATTGGCCGTCAAAGACCGGCAAGCCGGTGCGGTAGAAGTGCTGGAAAAGATAAAAGAGAGCAACAAACGCACACAGGAATCCATCAAGACCCGTAAAGCGAACGAACGGCTGAAAAAACAAGCCGCTACCGCATAACACAGACTCAAATCATTCCCGACACGCCCGGCGCCCTTCCGCGCCGGGCTTTTTTATATCTCCGAAAGACCCGGTAGATGCAAAAAGAGCCTGATCAGTGTACTCAGGAGCCAAATTAGTGTCTCAAAGACCCTGAAAGGGGTAAAAACGAGCCTTTGAAGGCTCCGGAAGAGGCCCATGAGTCTCTTGCAGAGCCTCGACAGGCTCATTTTGAGCCTGTCGAGGCTGTTCGCGACCCTTGTAAGCCTCCAAAAGAGCCTTGTAAGGCTCTCCGCGACCCCGAATCGCCTCTCTTGTACAATAACAAGTGTGCGGTGTCATTCACTCAGTGAAACGGCCTGAAGTATATTGTTATGGTCGCGTTCAATAAGTGGCGAGAAAACTTAACATAGGCCAAAAACCTCCTTTCAATCGCCCGGCCTATCTTTGTCACGTTGACATCTTTCACAAAGCAATGTCCGGGATTGCAAAAACAAAGTTGTCTCAAATCCGATTTCATCACAAAAACAATCTTAAACAATGCACACAATTCATTTTTCTTTTACTCATCATAAGTATAATTTTCGATGCCTAAGGGGCTGCTTAACTAATAAAGGTATCTTGTTTCTAATTTGCCTCCTTTTATCACTTTGGAGAATAGAGGTAACAACAGCACAATCCACTTGCTTAAGTTTTTTTCAATTCGCTCATACTCCCCCTGTCCTTCCGAGTGGAGCGATTAACTTTAGTATTTGTGACCTGAGATCTACTGCTGATTTGACTATTGCGCATGAATATTCTTCTGACCACGATTTTTTAATAACGATAACAGTTCCCGATCAGTTTCTTTATATCGAAACAACACCTGCTTTGACAAATGAATCTCAGGGAACTGATCCGTTTGGCAATACTGTTATTACGGGTACCTATACAGCACACTATAATAACCCTTCGCTTTCAGTCTCGAACCTTTTAATCCATTTTGAGAGACTTAGTAACTGGATTGACGACGCTCAACTCGAAATTAGTTACACAATAACTGATGAGAGTTGTAACCCTCCCGCTTCTCAAAATTTTGATCCCACTCTTTATTGTAATATCTATTCTGATTTGAGAAGTGCGCCCTCGAACCTGGTAAGCCAACTTGTTAGTAGCCAATGGCTTAAAGAATGTGAGCCTGGCATTGCAGGCGAAGTACTGATAGACGATGAGTTAATCATTGATATGGATTATTGTTTCGATAATCCACTTTCGCAAAATCTGACTATTGCCCTCCTTCCCGGTGCGAAAATCACTGTTCAGAGCTCTAATACGCTCGATTTGACCAAAATGAATATTTTGACCTGCGGGACCGAGTTGGCTCAAGGAATTATCATAGAATCTGGTGCTACACTCATCATGGACGGCTGCGACGTCTCTGATTCCCGTTTCGGTATAGATGCCAGGGCAGGCTCTACACTTTCAGTGACAAACACTGATTTTGCGGATAATTACATCGGTGTAAGATTTGATATGGCAGGTGCTCCTAATCGCGTGACCATAGACGCTTTTAATGGCAATCATTTTTTCACAGATGACGGCGTGAAAACGCCCTTTGCAGGTATGCCGGAGCAGGTGGAGACACGCGGCTACTGCGGCATCTACGTCAACAATTACCGCGATTTTAATATTTGGGGAGATAACCCTACCGGGCCTAATCTGATAACTTTCAATAGCCTTGCCAACGGCATAGTAGGCTATAATTCCTACGGTAATCTTGGGAATATGACATTCAGCGATATGAATTCGGTGGATGCTCAAAAGAAATCAACTTCGAAGGATTTGGTATCCGTTTGCAAAGCAAGGGAACACATTGGTTCAACCTCAACGAGTTCTGGACAACAATGACCTTCAATAATTGCAAAACGGGCATCCTCGCAACCAACTACGCCCTTAACGTCGAGAACACTACTATGACAAATGTTGGTGTAGGGATAGATGTGTCGCTGGGTAAAAAACGCGACATTGTATTGGATGGCAATACCATCTCAGCACAACAATACGGTATTCGGTCTGGATTGAATGAGCCTGTGCATACCATCAGCGCAATAAAGAACAATACTGTCACTATTAGTACTGGACTTACGCCGCTTAACGACTTCACTGCAGGCATCAAAATGGATGAAATAGGATTAGGATATACCCCTCCTCCCGGTCAGACAGTACCTTTGCCGCAAGGCGCTGATGGTTGGGAAGTGAGTGGTAACAGTGTCACTATGGAAGAAGGTGGGAGAGGCATCCTGTATCGCAATGGCTTTTCAGGCACGTTGCAAGGCAATCAAGTCAGGAATGAATCGGAACCAAATGATTATACCGGCATCTTGACAGAAGGTACCACCTTTAGCGACTTTACGGCCAATACCATTGACCAGTTATCATCTGCCGGGCTTGGCACGGCGACGGCTATTTATAGCAGCGGCGGTTTTGTCAACACCTTCCAGTGCAACTGTGTGGACAGCACCAACGTGGGGATGCAGTTCAACGATTTGGCTGAGTTTACCGATGCTGTGCGCGGCAACGGCTTCAATACCCACTGCACTGGCCTCCAACTAGGCTTCCAAGGGATAGGCGGCGCTTACATCGGAGACCAGTTTCACACCGGTAATCTCTGGGACTTAAGTGCCATTGCAGGCACTTGTCTTGGAGGAAGAAACTTGAGTGGAGACCCAACAATCATTGCTTATTCGGAATTTTTTGTCAATGGCAGTGCTAATGCAGCATTGAATCCTGCCGTATTCCCTTCGTCTGGCTGGTTTGTTAGTGAACCCGGCACAACTTACAATGCTTGCGGCAACTGTGTTTTCCCGCCGCAAATGCCGCCCCGCGTGACGGAAGGCAACACACCGACCAAGTTGGACGAAGCGCTTGCGACGGAGAAGTTGTTCCCGGAGGTATTTGAGGATGAGATGAACTGGAAAGGTGCTTACCGGCTTTATCGCAAGATATTGCGCCAACCCGCCATCGGAACCTACGCCACCGAGTTCGAGGATTTTGTGGATACCCATGAAAACCTTTCGACCGGCAAACTGGCCTATATTGCCGAAGAAAAAGCAAAACTCTTTTCTTTGAGTGCCATAGCGGATTCGATGTTGGAGGATTACCGCCTCGAATGGCGCGCCAAAATGACAACTTTAAAAGGGCTGGATAGTCTGCGTCAAAAAGGTACGAGTATGAATCCGACTCAATATGAAGATGCAGTAGATGAAAGCACAGAAGCTCAGGACGACTATGAAACATATTGGGACGGCCTTGTAGCGGCTCGTCAGACTCAAATTCAGAGTTTACTTACGCTGAATGCTGCTATTTCTGTCAGCCTCACACCTGCCGTGAACCACAAAACAGTCAACACCATCGTATTGAACTTTCTGTTGAGCGATACCCTTGCCAACGGCAATCTTACTACATTGGAGTCTATTGCCGAGCAATGTCCATTGGAAGGCGGTGATGCAGTGTACGAAGCACGGGCTATTGTGTCCTATTACACAGGTGCGGATTTTAACGATGCCGAACTGTGCGAAGAGGCGCAGGAAAGACAACAACAACCAGACATAACTAGCAAACCAAATGCAGCTATCCCTGTGTTGCTCTATCCAAATCCGACGACAGGACAAATATTCTGGAGCGGCACTGGCGACCAAGTTGTTGTTTTGAGGGTATTCAATACAATTGGGCAGATACAATTGGAGCAAACTGCAAGCGGTAACAATGTTGATCTCAGCCGATTACCGGACGGCTTGTATACACTGCAAATTTTCACAGCAGATTATACCTTGCTGGCTACGCAGAAGATTCAAATTGTGAAAAACTGATTTTCTCACCTTGAGCAGCAGCACAGCCCCGGACGTTGTGCTGCTGCTCTGCTTTTTTCACAAACTATGATAAGGCTATTTTTTGCACTGCTTACAGCAATGCCATTTTCATACACCCAAGCCCAGAAAGAAGATAATGTATGGGCTTTTGGTTACAGGTATTCTTTTGATACCATTTCCAACCGTATTTACTTGAATTTCAACGATTCTCTCCAAATTTCTTATGAGCAGCGCCCCATGACATTTTTCAGTACTAGTGCTTCAATCTGCGACTCATCTGGCAATCTTTTGATTTACAGCAATGGCTGTTATGTAGAATCTGCAAACGGGGTCGAAGTTCAAAATAGCGAAGGGCTGAACCCCGGAGCGTTATATAACAACTGTGAAGACAACCAAGGTTACAATATTGCTCAAAATATGATATTGTTGCCCGACCCTATTGAATCTTCAATTTATCATTTGTTTCATCTTCCTTCCGATATAACCCCTCAAATAGGCTTGTTTTACGCGATTATGCACTCGAAATTTGACATGAGTGCCAATGGGGGAAATGGAACGACATTGTTCAAAAACAAAATCTTGGTATCTGATACTATCCACTATGATGGACTTCACGCATTACGTCATGCCAATGGACGGGATTGGTGGATGATGGCAGCCAAAAGGAACAGCAACAAATACTATATTTTACTTTTTTCTCCACATGGGATAGCAATTAATGAGCAGACAATAGGTGTTCCTACCTCAACTACTGCTCAAGGCGAGATTGTCTTTTCTCCCAACGGCACTAAGGTGGCACGCTTCAATGGGCAAGATGACCTGCGTATCTTTGATTTCGACCGATGTACAGGCACCTTATCTAATCCGATATTCATCCCGATACAGGACAACTCCGACATCGAAATTTTCGCAGGGCTGGCTTGGTCGGCTGACTCGCGTTATTTGTATGCAGCAGAAATCTGGCGAATTTTACAATTCGACACCTGGGTTACCGACATTGCCGCTTCAAAAGTCGAAATAGCGCAGTTGGATTTGGATATTCAGTGTCCTTTTACTACTGAGTTCGGTTTCATGGAACTTGGCCCTGATGGCAGAATTTATTGCCGACCTTTAAATGGGCAAAATTGTATGCATCGTATCAACCACCCTGAACGCCCTGGTCTTGAATGTGAAGCGCAACCGAACCATTTCAACTTTGACTTCCCCTACAAAAATATGCCCCACTTCCCCAACTTCCGCCTCGGCCCAGTGGACGGCTCGCCCTGCGACACGCTCGGCCTCGACAACCATCCACTGGCGGGCTGGCGCTACGACCGCACGGGTGGGTTGGATGTGGACTTCACTTCTGTGTCGTGGTACGAGCCTACCGAGTGGTGGTGGGACTTCGGTGACCCGGCCTCCGGCACAGCCAATACTAGCACCGAGAAGCATCCTTCGCACACGTTTTCTGCGCCCGGCGGCTACGAAGTGTGCCTCACGGTGAGCAATCAGTATGGCTCGGACACGAAATGTAAAATGGTGTGGGTGGTGACCAGTAGCACCAGCAGTGGCAGTGGGCAGGAGGAGGCCGTGAAAGTTTATCCCAACCCGACGACGGGCGAAATCAGGTGGGAAGGGCTGGAGCAGGAAGAAGTGACGTTGCGGGTGTACGACGCGCTGGGGCGGCTGTGCTTGCAACAAACGACAAGCGAGAGCCGGGCGGACTTGGACGGGCTGCCGGAGGGCCTTTATTGCTGGCAAATAGTCACGGAAGGCAAAAAAGTGTATGCCGGGAAGATTGACAAGCAGTAAGATCGCCTATAATTCAATGCTAAAAACCGTCCCTTGCGGCTTGTTGTCCGTCACCCGGATGGCGCCGCCGTGCGCTTTCACCACTTGATTCACGATATAAAGCCCCAGGCCGGTGCCGGTAGCCTGGCGGGTTTCTTCATTACCGAGACGGTAGAATTTTTCAAAAACAGCCTTTTTCTCCGCGTCGGGAATACCCCGGCCCTGGTCGGCGACACGGAGCAGCAGTTTGCCGTCTTTTTGTTCCCCGGAAAGTTCAATGGGCGCGCCTTCGGGCGAGTATTTCACGGCGTTTTCCAGCAGGTTTTGCACAATCGCAGTCAGGCCCGATTTATCGGCTGTGACGGGCGGGAAATTGTCGGGAAAATGAAACTGGATGTTTGCCTGCGGGAACCTGATTTTCAAAGCAGCCGTCAGGTCGCGGGCGAGTGCGGGCAAATCTACGGGCTCGGGCAAAGGGCGCCAGTTGTCTTCCAGCCGGGCGGCAAGCAGAAGGTCTTCCACCAATTGCTGGAGGCGGTTGGCATCTTTTACGCCACTTTTGCAGAGTTTTTCGAGTTGTTCGCGGGGCAATTCGCGTTTGCCGAGCGTCTCCAGCACGAGGCGCAGCGAAGCGATGGGCGATTTGAGTTCGTGGGTGATGCTGAGCAGAAAATTGCGGCGTTGGCGGGCGAGCGTCACTTCGCGGTTGGCGCTGCGATTGATAACCCAAAGGCCGAAAATCAGGCAGGCGGTGAAAAAAAGACCTTCCGCCATGATCATCCGGTGGCCTTTGTGCCAGTTGCGCTCGATTTTTTTGTACTCGGCAGTTTCGCGCAACTGAGTGAGGTTGACGCCCTGATTTTTTCGGGTAAAGTGCATTTCCAGCACTTGTTTTTCCAGTTCGTATTCGCGGTCGTTTTTTTGCCAAAGGCTGTAAGTCCACCAGCCGAAAGCCAGTACCATGTAGCCGATGATAAAATGCGACATCCGGCGAACGGGTATTTTTTCGATGTTCATAAGCGGAGGACGGTTTACGGTGGACGGTTTACGGTACACGGCTTACGGTGGGCATGATACCGTCTATCGCAGGTCGTCCACCGTCTCTTACCGCAGGCCGAAAATTTCTTTCAAATTCAGGTAAAATAACGCACCGGCAACGCCCAGCCATACGTACATCCAGACTTGCGAGGAAAAAATGCCGACTTCCTGTTCGTACATCGCAAGGTCGCTTTTGGGCCCTACGTTGAAATCCTGGATGATATAAAGCACGGCAGCCAACCCGAGAAACATCAGCACGTCTTCACCCCAACTGGTGTTGCGCGCCACGATGTAAAGCAGGGCTGCAAACCCGAACAATATGGCTGTGCTTGCCAGCGATTCGTACCAAATAATGCCAGCCAGCGCCATCAAACAAGCCAGCGTCAACAGAGTGATTTTGGTGTAGGAATGATGCTTCGCGCCGATGCGAAAAAGGACATTGCCCAAAAAAGCACTGCCGATATAACCTCCCATCAGCACGACGCCGGGACTGCCGCCCATCGTGACGGTGTATCCGCTGCCGTCGGGGTTGATTTGCAGCCCGCTCACCGAACCGCCGGTCAGGATGGCGCCCAATGCGTGCCCGAATTCGTGCAAAAACGTGACCAGCAGTGTGACCGGATACAAAACCAGATTGCCGAACGACCCGCCGAAAAAACGCAGGATGACGTAGGCTACTAACATTCCTACGAAACGGTAATGCAGGTTGTTCATGGTAATTGCTGGTTGTTGGTTGCCGGTTGTTAGTTGTTAGTTGTTGGCATTCGATAAACCAACAACCAACAACCAGCAACGAACAACTATTTTACTTTACAATTTTCAAGAGTTCTACTTCAAAAACCAGCGTGGCGCCGGGTTTGATTTTCCCACCTGCGCCGCGCTCGCCGTAAGCCAGTTCGGCAGGGATGAAGAATTTGAATTTGTCTCCTTCTTTCATGTATTGGAGGCCTTCTGTCCAGCCTTTGATGACCTGGTTGAGGCCGAATTGAGCGGGTTGGCCGCGCTCGACGCTGCTGTCGAACACTTCGCCACTGATGAGCGTACCGTGATAGTGCACCTCTACCTTGTCAGTTTCTTTCGGCGACACGGTGCCGTTGCCGCGTTTCATCACCTCGTATTGAAGGCCGCTGGAAGTCGTCGTCACTTCCTTGCGTTTTTTATTATTCTCCAAAAACTCCAGGCCTTCTTTGCGGGTTTTTTCGCTGGCTTTCATCTGAACGCTGCGGTTGTAGTCGCTGAAAACTTTGTTGGCGACTTCCGGCGTCATCAGCATGCTTTCTTCTTTCAACGTAGCGTTGAGCGAAGCGATAAGCACTTCCCGGTTCAGGTTGTCGCTGAGTTGGCGTTTGATACTGTTGGCCAACACGATGCCATAAGCGTAGCTCGCGCTGTCTTTAGCATTCGTCAGTGCGATTTTTGTTTGGGCGAAGAGCCCCGAGGTCATAGCCGCCATTGAAAGCAGCAAAAGCATTTTTTTCATGGTGAAAATGTAATACGGTTATTGAATTTGAGTGAGTTAGACAAAATGACTGGATGGTTGCATGGCTATATGGTTGTATGGTTTAAAAGTCCGTTGCAACCTCAAAAAAACATAAAGCCATGCAACGCTGCCCCTTTATTTCTTCTTCTTCATTTCTGCGTAAAACTTGTAGAAATACGGAATCGTCTCGATGCCTTTGTAGTAGTTGAACAGGCCGTAGTGCTCGTTGGGCGAGTGAATGTCATCCGAATCGAGGCCGAAACCCATGAGTACTGACTTGGCATCGAGCACCTGGTCGAACATCGCCACGATAGGAATGCTGCCGCCGCCGCGCTGGGGCAGAGGCTTTTTGCCGTAGGCCAGTTCCATTGCTTTTTCGGAGGCTTTGTACTCGACCGAATTAGTCGGCACCACTACCGGCCAGCCGCCATGATGAGCGGAGACTTTGACTTTCACTGACTTGGGCGCGAGGCTTTCGAAATGTTTTTGGAACAATTTTTCAATTTTCTTCGGGTCCTGGTCGGGCACGAGGCGCATGGAGATTTTGGCGAATGCCTTCGACGGCAACACAGTTTTCGCGCCTTCGCCAATGTAGCCACCCCAGATGCCGTTCACATCCAGCGTCGGGCGGATGCCCGTGCGTTCGATGGTCGTGTAGCCTTTTTCGCCCATGAGGTCGTCCACGCCGAGGTCTTTCATGTATTGTTTTTCGTCGTAAGGCGCTTCGTTCATGGCCTTGCGCTCTTTGGCGCTAACTTTCTTCACGTCGTCGTAAAAACCTTTCACCGTGACGTGGCGCTTCGAGTCGTGCAGCGAAGCAATCATCTGGCACAACACATTGACGGGATTTGCCACCGCGCCGCCATATACACCTGAGTGCAAATCCTTGTTCGGCCCGACGACTTCCACCTCCATGTAGCAAAGGCCGCGCAGACCGACCGTGAGGCTCGGCGTGTCGTTGGCGATGACGCTGGTGTCGGAAATCAACACCACATCGCAAGCGAGTTTCTTTTTATTTTCCTTGCAAAATTTCTCCAGGTTCTTCGAGCCGACTTCTTCTTCTCCCTCGATCATAAACTTCACGTTGCACGGCAAAAGGTTGTTTTTCAACATCATTTCAAAGGCTTTGACGTGCATGAAAAACTGGCCTTTGTCGTCGCAGGCGCCGCGTGCGAAAATGGCGCCCTGCGGGTGAAGTTTTGTTTTTTTCACCACCGGCTCGAACGGCGGGCTGTCCCAGAGGTCGAGCGGGTCGGGCGGTTGCACGTCGTAGTGGCCATAGACGAGGACGGTCGGGGCTTTCGGGTTCACCATTTTTTCACCGTACACGATGGGGTGGCCTTCCGTCTCATGGATTTCGACGGTGTCGGCGCCAACGGCTTTGAGGTGTTTGGCAGTGGCTTCGGCCATGCGGCGCACGTCGCCTTTGTATTTCGGGTCGGCACTGACGGAAGGAATGCGGAGGAGTTCGAGAAGTTCGTCGAGGAAGCGCGATTTATTGGCTTCGAGATACTGTTTCAGTTCTTTCATTGCGAAGGAAAATTCGGTGACTTTTGAAAATGGCTGGCAAAGTTCCCGAATTTTTGAAAAACGGCAAGGGTTTTTGCAAAGTGTTGGGAAGGGTAGGTGAAGTGGCGGATTTTGCTCTACTGTTCTGTTATGTAGAACGAAGTGAGACATCCGGCTTTGCGCTGGTGCAGATGTCTCACTTCGTTCGGTATGACAGATTGAGGCAAGAGTAACCCCGCTGTCATTTTCCTCGCCACGCAACAACTTTTCACCCAAATTTCAGTTTCCCTCCCGAATTTTGCGCCGTCATGGAGAAAAACGAACCCGCCCGCCCCAAACTCAGCCGCGAGAGTCTGCGCGAGGCTGTCAAGATTTTTGAATACATCCGCCCCTACAAGTGGCAGTTCTTTTTCGGGCTGTTTCTGCTGTTTCTCGGCAGCACCGTTTTTTTGGTTTTTCCGAAAATTATTGGCGAAATGCTCGACGTGGCACAAGGCAAAGTTACGACTGACCTCGACCTGAACGAAATTGGTATCTGGCTCATCGGAATCCTTGTATTTCAAGGCATTGTATCCTACCTGCGCGTCATGATGTTTGCCCAGGTCAGCGAAAAAGGCACCGCCGACATCCGCGTGGCCTTGTACAAACGGCTCATTTCGCTGCCTATCGTTTTTTTTGAAAAAAGCAGGGTAGGGGAGTTGGTCAGCCGACTCACCAACGACGTAGAGAAACTTTACAACACCTTTTATTTCATTCTCGCCGAGTTTTTGCGCCAAATCATCATCCTCGTCGGCGGCATCGCCGTGTTGTGGTGGATGTCGCACAAATTAGCCTTCGTGATGCTGGCGACTTTTCCCGTCATTGTCATCGGCGCGATGTTCTTCGGGCGTTGGGTGCGCAAACTCTCGAAAGAGCGCCAGAACAAACTCGCCGAGACGAACACCATCCTCGACGAGACCTTGCAAAGCATCCATGCGGTGAAGGCTTTTACGAACGAATTTTTTGAAAGCCAGCGATATACGCGCTCCAATTCGTCGGTTGTCGGTGTGTCCATGCGCTACGCGAAAGGCCGGGCGGTGTTCGCTGTGTTCATCATCACTATGTTATTCGGGGCCTTGTTTTTCGTCATCGGCTACGGAATGCACATGGTGCAGACGGGCCAAATCACAGCGGGCGACCTCATCGCGTTCGTGACGTACACGGCGGTGATTGGCGGCAGCATCGCCAGTTTGGGCAATTTTTACACTGAACTTGTAGGCGCCGTGGGCGCTACGGAACGGGTTCGGGAAATTCTGAAATCGCCGACCGAAACGGAGGAGCGCAAACGCGGCAACGTCAACGCTGGCCGCCTGCGCGGCAATGTTTCTTTTGAAAATGTGCATTTTTCTTACCCGACCCGTGCCGACGTGGAGGTGCTGAAAGGCGTAAGTTTGGAAATTCCCGCCGGTCAAAAAGTCGCCCTCGTAGGCCAGAGTGGTGCGGGGAAATCCACCATCATGCAGTTGCTCCTGCAATTTCATTTCCCGACTTCGGGCGAAATTTTTGTGGACGGCAAGGGCATTTACGACTACGACCTCGAATCGTATCGTCACAACTTCGCTATTGTGCCTCAGGAGGTTATCCTTTTTGGCGGCACGATTCGGGAAAATATTTTGTACGGAAAACCCGATGCGACGGAGGAAGAAATCATCGCCGCCGCCCGCCAGGCAAATGCCTGGGATTTTATCTCGATGTTCCCCGACAAGTTGGAAACCGTCGTCGGCGAGCGCGGCATCAAACTCTCCGGCGGCCAGCGCCAGCGCATCGCCATTGCCCGCGCCATTTTGAGAAATCCGTCCATCCTCTTGCTCGACGAAGCGACTTCTTCGCTCGATGCCGAATCGGAAAAAGTCGTTCAGGAGGCTTTGAACAATCTGATGGAAGGCCGCACGAGTATCATCATCGCGCACCGTTTGGCGACGATTCGGGATGTGGATTGCATTTATGTTTTGGAAAATGGCCGCATCGTAGAGCAGGGGACGCACGAAGAATTGTCGGCCATCGAGGATGGAGCGTATTCAAGTTTGGCAAGGTTGCAGTTTGATATGGCACAGGCGTAACGCGCACATATTCTTAGCGTTACGCTTTCTGCATCATCATCTCTAACGGCAGTTCAAAACCTGGCAACACATCTTCTCCCGACAGTTTTTTTCCTAAAAAACCTTCCACGATTTCAGGCTTGGTTTTTCCTGCCCGATAAATATATACTTTTTCCTCGTAGGGGTCAATCAGCCACGCGAGCCGAACGCCGTTTGCCATCCAGGTATCAGCCATTTTAGTTTGGAGTTTTTTCAAACGGTCGGTGTCGGAGCGAACTTCTGCCACGAAATCGGGGACGATTTTGATGAAGGTTTCTTCCTCATCGAAACTTTCTGACAGGCGTTGAGGAGAAATCCACGCTGCATCGGGAGACTTGGTGGAGCCGTTAGGAAGGTCGAAGCCCCCGGTCGAACCCTGCACTTCGCCGGGGTCAGATTGGCGGTAGTTCCAGGCGTACAAAAGGCCGATGAGGACCGATTCGCGCTTGCTGGAGCCTCTTTTGACAGGCGACATCACAGTAACAGTTCCATTGGCTTCCCGCTCCATGCCCAAGTCGGGGTAACGCTCGGCCAGCGCCGTGAACTCCTCCTTGCTCAACGGGCGCTGCAATTCCACCGGCCCATAGTGCAGGGCCAGGTCTTCCAACGTGATTTCTTTGCGACGCGACAATAGAGCGGTCATGGTGTCAATTATTTTTGATGAACAAAAGTAACGTTTTCATCAAGATTGTTTTGGGATGATCTCTGTTTGTTCCCCAAAGTATTGTGCAAATTTCCCCAAATCTTCAGCCAAATCTTTGTTTTGCGTGGCTCTCAAATAAGTCTGCCCCAGCGAGCGGAGTATCTGATAGACAAAACGATCCATCTCGACGACTTGCATTTCTTTCGTCCAGAGGTCAATGCGGAGCGTGTCGCGATGTTCTTTGTCGAACAAGGCGACAGCCATCGCTTTACATTCTTCCATTTGACCGTTGTTGCGGTCGCTGGCGCCCCATTCGATTTTTACCGGTACCTGTTCGGCGTTCAGGCCGACCCGCAGCGTGATGTCGCTCGTCTTGGCAATTTCGTTCGATTCCATGTTTTTTCTAAAAAAATTGTTTCAAAAAATCGGGGCAAAACTAAATGAAAAACGCCGGAGCGCCTACTTTTGCTCACCATGTTCGTCCTTCATTTTGGCAACGATTTCGACGGCCCGGTCTATGCCCCCCAAACCATTTTGCGGGCTGGCGAACTCTATGTCGGCCTCAGAAAATTGCTCCAGTGGCTTGAAAACCAACTTGGTTTGAGCGGTTATCCTGACAACGCCGACTACCTCCGCATCGAATTGTACCGGCAGGCGCTGAGCCAGCATCTCACTGAAAACACGGGTGTTTTTTACGAAAAATCTTTTGCTGCCGACCGTTTTGCCACAGCTACCGCTTTGCTTGCCTGGCGCGATGAATTGCTCCTTGCCGGCTGGGACTTTTCTGTTATCGAGGATATTCCGCCGCGACTCGCCACCCTCGCGGCAGTCGAAGTTTTATTTCAAAAAAAACTGTCCGAGCCCGACACAGGCGTGCAAGCCTTCGGTTTTGCCGACCGTTTCGTTCAGACGCTGAACGTGCTTGAAACGAGGAACATCCCGTTGGAAAAGATTTGGCTGTACGAACCGGAAAATCTCCAGGCCCCTCATATTCAGCGGTTAATAAAACTTTTCAGGATAAAAAAAATCGAAGTCGCGGAAGCCGAAAGTGGGCCCCCAGCCAGTGAAGAGACGGATTTGGGGAAATTGCAGCGGCGTGTTTCGGTCTCCAAAACTGCTGAATCTGATTTTTCGTTACTCATCCTCAAATCCCGTCGCGACAGCGACACTGCCACTTTTCTTGCCCAAATTTTAAGAGAAAACGCCTCGTTTCGCCCGACTTTTCTGATTCCCGAAATGAACCTTGCCCTCGAGCGGGCACTTACGCTCGAAGGTTTTCCGGCGATGGGCATTTTGTCTGCGTCGTTGGCGCGTCCCTCCCTCCAGGTGCTGAAACTCGCTCCGGCCTTCCTTTGGGAGCCGGTGGATGTGTTCAAAATCATGGAGTTCGTTTCGCTGCCGCTCAAGCCGCTCGACGAAAAACTGGCCCTCGAAATCGCCCGTGTGCTGGCCGAAAAGCCGGGTCTTTTCAGCGACACCTGGTTTGCCGCTGTGTACGGCTACCTCGAACAAGGCGAGGTGCCCGACCAGGCGCGGGAACAATACGAATTTTGGTTTGGCCGCCGCCGTTACGCCGCCAATGGCACGGCTCCCAAACGCGATGCGATTGTGATTTACAATTACTTGCACGAGTGGGCGCTCGATTATTTCGAGGAAAGCGGCAGCACGAATACCTCGCTGCTCGTGCTGGCTGAGCAGGCGCGCCGCATCCGGGATTTGCTCGAAACCCTGCCGGAACAACGCGTGACTTTCCTTGAACTGGAGCGCATCGTGCGCACGATTTACGAGCCATCGCCCGTGCAATTTGCTGCCGCTGAGGTCGGGCGATTTGATTTTGTTCAAAGTCCCGGCGCCTTTGCAGCACCTGTCGAGACCCTCGTTTGGTGGAATTGTTTGTACGAAAACACGACCCCTGCGCCCGATAAATGGCAGACGGAGGAAAGGCAATTTTTTGAAAAACAAGGAATTGCGCTAAGTGCGCCCCGCAGGGAAAGCCAATTCAGCCAATTCCGCCAGATGCGCCCGGTGTTGCAAACTGCCCGCCAACTCATCCTCGTCGTACCGGAACAAGCCGATGGCACGGAAACGGTGCCGAGTCTTTTGCTGGGTGATATCGAAGCGGCTTTTCCGAATAAAAAAGACTTTACTTTTTGCCTCGACGATGAAAATGACCGCACCCGGCTCGCTGCCATTTTGAAAATTCCTGCTTCCGAAACGCTTCCCGTCCGGCACAGCGCCCGGCTGCGCCCACAACTGCACATCAACCGTCCTGAACTGCTCCCGGAGAGCGACTACGAAACGCCGACGAATCTGGAGAGCCTTTTTTACTATCCGCACCGGTGGTTTTTTAAGCAAAAATTGAGACTTTTTCCTTCCAGTTTGTTGAGCGTGACAAGCGACACGACTTTGGTCGGCAGCCTCGCACACCGTTTTTTTGAAAAAATATTGAAGGAAAATCTCGCCACCCTCGACCGGCGCGCAGTACAGGACTGGGTGGACGCGGAAGCCGAAAATCTCCTGCCCCGCGAAGGCGCGACCTTGCTGCTTTATGGCCGCGAGCCCGAACGAAATGCTTTCCTGCATCGCGTGAAAAACGCGGCCTGGAGTCTGGTGTCGCTCTTGCGTTCCAACGGCTGGGAAGTGGCGCACACCGAACTCGATCTGGAAGGTCATTTTGGCGAAATACCTGTGCGTGGCAAGGCCGATTTGGTGTTGCAGCGCGACGACGAGTTTGCCATCGTTGACCTGAAATGGAGCGGCGCCCGGCGACGTAAAGAGTTGATTCAGAATGGCGAAGACTTACAACTCGTGTTGTATGCCAAATTGCTTCCCCCGCCCGAACGCTGGCCGCACACGGCGTATTTTATCCTGGAAGAAGGCAAAATGATTGCCCGCAATTCGGCGGCTTTCCGGGAAGCGATTGTGGCCGGAAAAGGGGGCGAAGACCACGCCGCAGCCTGTGAGGCTATTTTTGAAAAAATGGAAAAAACCTTCGCGTGGCGACTCGACCAAATCCGGCGCGGCGTCGTGGAACTTCGCACCGAACGCACGGCTCCCGAACTGGAAGCCATTTACGCGGAACAACTTTTTGAACTGCTTGAAATGAAAACCGAGGACGCGCGCTGGGACGATTATCGGACTTTGCTCGGCATTTAGCAGTGACACTTTTTATTCGGCTTCCGGGGCGAGTTTGACCCGCAGGCCGTCCATTTCTTCCCTGAGTTTTATCTGGCAACCGAGCCGGCTGTTGCCTTTGACAAAGAACGCCTGGTCGAGCATGGTGAGTTCGTCGTCGGTCGGTTCAGGCAATGCGTGTTCGCTCAAGACGTACACGTGACAGGAAGCGCAGAGCGCCATGCCGCCGCAAGTGCCTTTCACCGGGAGTTCGTAGGCTTTGCACAATTCCATGAGGCTCAGGCCCATATCGGTAGGGGCTTCGAGGTCATGGGGCGTTTCTTGGTGGTCAAGGACGGTGATGTGGATCATGGAGTGAAATTTCTTTCAGGATATTGCAAGTCTAAATGTGGCGACAAAGGTAAATCACGTAATGAAGCGCTCCTATTTTTCACAAAAAAGTGTGACCAGCGCGGGAAATCAATCCTTTGCGGTACCCTACTTACCATCCGCCATTTTCCTACCTTTGCGCCTGTTTTCTGGTCATTGAAGTAATTGAGGGTCATTAAATCATGAAAAAATGACCTAATGACCCTCAATGACCCCTAATTTCCCTTCACTCATGCTCAGCCTCTCAAATATCTACATCCAATACGGCAACCGGATTCTGCTCGATTCGGTCAATTTTGTGCTCAAACCCGGCGAGCGCGTCGGCCTCGTAGGCCGCAACGGCGCGGGAAAATCCACCCTCCTTAAAATCATCGCCGGCGAAATGTCGCCCCACGAAGGCAACGTCGTCGTGCCGGCACATTTCACGCTTGGCTACCTGCACCAGGACATGTTGTTGCCGAAAGGCAAAACCGTGATTGACGAGACGATGACGGCGTTCGCAGAAATTTTGGAACTCGAAGCGGAATTGCACCGCATTGAAAATGAACTCGCTACGCGCGACGACTACGAATCGGACGCCTATCACAAACTCATCGAGCAGATGGGCGACGTGACCGAACACCTCCACCACCTCGGCCACGCCACCACGCAGGCCGATGCGGAGAAAGTGCTCGCAGGTCTCGGTTTTCAGCCATCGGACATGACGCGCCTGACCGACGAATTCTCCGGCGGCTGGCAAATGCGCATCGAACTCGCCAAAATGCTGCTGCGCCAGCCTGACCTCCTGCTCCTCGACGAGCCGACCAACCACCTTGACATCGAGAGCATCCTCTGGCTCGAAAACTGGCTCTTCAACTACCCCGGCATGGTCATCATCATCAGCCACGACCGGCGTTTTCTCGACAACGTGACCAACCGCACGGCGGAAATTTCGCTCGGAAAAATCTACGACTACAAAGCGCCTTACACGAAGTATGTGGAACTCAGCGCCGAGCGCCGCGAACAGATGAAAAACGCCTACGAAAATCAGCAGCGCGTCATCGCCGACAAAGAGCGCACTATTACCCGCTTCATGGCCAAAGCCAGCAAAACCAGCATGGCGCAGTCCATGCAAAAGCAGTTGGACAAAATGGAGCGCGTTGAAATCCCGGACATAGACACGGCGACGATGCGAATCCGTTTTCCCGACGCGCCGCGTTCAGGGGAAGTGGTGGCCAAAGCCGAGCATCTGAGCAAGCGATACGGCAATTTGAAAGTGTTGGAAAATGTTGATTTTCAAATATTAAGAGGCGAGCGCGTAGCCTTCGTAGGGCAAAACGGTCAGGGCAAAACAACTTTGGCAAAAATCCTCATTGGCGCGGAACCCGCCTCGTCGGGCCACGCTACGCTCGGCCACAATGTCAGCATCGGCTACTACGCGCAAAACCAGGCCGAGACACTCGACCCGAAACTGACACTCCTGCAAACGATGGAGCAACACTCGCCCGAAGAGATGCGCACCAAACTGCGCGGTATCCTCGGCGCCTTCCTGTTCAGCGGCGAAGATGTGGATAAAAAAGTATCTGCGTTGAGCGGCGGCGAGCGCGCACGGCTCGCGTTGGCTTGCATGTTGCTCCGCCCGTTCAATTTTCTCCTGCTCGACGAGCCGACCAACCACCTCGACATGCTCTCTAAAGACGTGTTGAAACAAGCGCTCGCAGAATACAACGGCACGTTGCTCGTAGTGAGTCACGACCGGGAATTTTTGTCGGATTTGACAAAAAGAACCATCGAATTCCGCGACGGGCATTTGAAAGAGTACCTCGGCGATGTCAATTATTTCCTCGAAAAAAGAAAATTGGATAATATGCGCGACGTGGAGAAACGGACGAAAGGCAATGGACAAATGGCAAGTGACAAATCTGTAGAAGCTTTAAGCGCAGAAGACAAGAAAAACTTGCAGCGCACCGTACAAAAAGCCGAAAAACGCATTGGCGAACTGGAGTCCGAAATCGTCAAATGGGAAGCGAAAATGGCTGATCCTGAGTTTTACAACAAACCTGATTCGGGTGATGCCATCCAAAAATACAACAACCTGAAGTCTGAACTTCAGACTGTGTACGTCGAGTGGGAGCAGGCAGTGGAACGGCTCGGGTGAGTACCAAATTCAACATAATCAGACAATTGAATGACGGCAATATCCACTTCCCGCTTTTTCCCGATAGCCTTTTGGACGGTTGGAACGACTTTTATCGCCAATATTTTTTGCCGCGCACGAGGTTGCTGTACGTCGGCTGCGCCCGAATCAGTCACTATCGTGCGGGGAGCGCTTTACCCGAATCCTAAACCTGACCTTCCCGACTTGAAAATTTGAAAGTGGCCTTCATCTTTGTGACACGTTTGCCAAAAATTTGAACTGTGATGAATGCGAACACTCGAACAAGCATACTGTCCATACTCGTTGTCCTTGCCTTCTTTGGCCTGGTGTGGCTTTACGTTCGGGAATTCGCTGTTTTGTTCAACACGATCGGCGCAAAGGGACTCGTACTCGGCTCTATGCTCGTCGCGGCTGCCATAGCGGCCGGGAGTTTGTGGCGCTGGCGCGAGCGGTTCACACCCTGGGAAAGACACACGCCGGAAGTGCTTTTTATTCTGATTTTCAGTGTGTTGTTCGCGCCGTTGCTGGGCAGTTTGATAAACCGGACTTTGGGAAAAACGGAAAATCAGTCCTTTGAATTCATTTCCGAAGCGCCTTATTTTTCTTCCAATTACGGCCTTTTGAAAGGAGAAAAACTCCGCCCGACAGGTTGGTATCTGAACGTACAGGAAAACGGACGTCAACACAAATTTAAATATACGACTCAGACCTACTACCCGCTTACGCGACCGGGGGAAACGATACTTTTGCCTGTGCGAAAAGGTCTTTTTGGTTGCCGGGTCGTTTTGCTAAAATAACTTCTTTCCACAACTTTCCGAAAGTTGGAAACTTTTGGAAAGTTGCGATAAAACATCTGATTTTCAACTCAATACTTTCAATGAAATCCATCTTCTCCCTTGCCGTTGCGCTTTTGTTTGCCCTTCAAACCCTCGCCCAATCGCAGTTTTTCCCTGATGAAATGATTGTCACGGCTACCTCGCTCAACCTGCGTGAAGCCCCTGACAAAAACGGTAAAAAAATCGCCTCACTACCGCGTGGCACAGTCGTTCAGTTTGTCGAAGCCCACAACAAAGGCCAATGGGTGCAGGCCGATACCACAGACCCGAATTCGCCTTACGGCCCCTGGCTCAAAGTGCGCAACCAGGGAAAAACGGGTTGGGTGTTCGGTGCACACGTCACAGGCACCATCGGACTTTACCACGAGGGTGATCTTTTTTGGAACGATGACCCGCTGCCGCCGCTGAACTGGTACGGCGTTTTTCAGCGCGATTCTTTTGCAGATGAACTGCGAAAAATTGAAGTACGCGTCGTGGTCGAGTCGAGCGAATTTTACGGACAGGATATTAAAGTCTTGAAAACCAATCAGAAAGACCCAAGCAAATTCATCATCGGCAGTCTGCAACCGATGAAAACCGGCTATGTCGGTCCGCTCGGAATGTACGACGTGCGTGACATGTATCTTTCCGGCGAACTGGCTCCGGGCGCCACAGTTTCCATCCATCCGGGCAGCGATTTTCAAAATCCGAGCGACACGCTGATGAAACCCAGTTACATTTTCGCTGTTACCGGCTGTGCCAAAATGGACAACTCCGAATATTTGAATGTCAAAGTGGAGAATTACAAACTCACTTTGCTCGACTATGCCACGACGCCACCCCGCCAGCAAGACCTGACCCCCTGGGTGCAGACGGAATTGCCTGAAATGAACCCGAACGTCAGGCTTTCCTGGTATGGCGACCTCGACATGGATGGCAAACCCGACGCTATATTCGACGATTGCCCTTATGAAATGGGCTGCCGCGACGCCCTGTTCCTGTCTTCCAAAGCCCGCTCCGGCGAATTTCTGCGCAAAGTGTGCGAGCATTTTTGGCCGGGGGATTGAGAGGGTTATTAGGGGTCATTGAAGGCAATTAGGGTCATTAGGGTCATTAGGGTTATTAGGGTCATTAGGGTTATTGAAGTCATTAGGAGTCATTTTTTAAACTTTCTGAAAATGAAATACATTCCGATTGACGAGTTAGAGGTTTACAAACTTGCCATGGAGATTGGCGAAGAGATTTGGGCCGTTGTTGACAAATGGCCTGAATTTCCCAAGAAAGTTGTTGGAGAGCAATTTTGTGAAGCGGGAGATTCGATTGCTTCCAATATTTCAGAAGCGCATGGGCGTTACCATTACAAAGACAAAAAGAATTTTTGCTTTTTCTCCAGAGGTTCTCTCCTCGAATCGAAAACTTGGCTCAAGAAATCGCACAACCGAAACCTTGTTGACGACGAAACTCACGCTCGTATTCACGACCAACTGAGAAGATGCCATTATCTTCTTAATCAGTATATTAAATCAATAGGCAACTCAAAAGATGGAAACGACAAGGTGCAAGAATCGGACACTCCAATCTATGGACTGGCCTCCAACTTCGATAACTTCAATGACTTCCAATGACCTTTAATGACCTTAATGACTATGAATATAGATTCGCTCACCGTCAAAGAACGCCCTGACAATCGCACGACTGCGCCGCACGTGCTGCCCATTTATGCCACCTCTTCATTCGCTTTCGAGGACATCAATCAGGGCATCGAAATTTTTAAAAACATCGAAAGCGGCCACGTTTACAGCCGCTACGCTAACCCGACGGTGGACACGGTGGCTGCCAAAATTGCCGACCTCGAAACGCACGGACTTGGCCTCGAAGCCTCAGCGGTAATGACTTCCAGCGGCATGTCGGCCATTTCGACTTTGCTGCTCGGCGTGTTGAAATCAGGCGATAAAATCCTGACACAGGGCAACTTGTACGGCGGCACGACAGAACTTTTAACTGCGGTGTTCGGACAATTCGGTGTGGAAACAGTGTTGACCGACCTGCGCGACCTGAATCGTGTAGAAGCCATTTTGAAAAATGACTCTAATGACCCCAATTACCGCAATATCCGCTTGCTTTACTGCGAAACACCCGCCAACCCTACGCTCGCCTGTGTGGACATCCGGGCGCTGGCGGATTTGGCGCACCGGCACGGGGTGTTGTGCGCGATCGACAACACGTTCTCGACGCCGCTTTTGCAACAACCTTTCGCGCATGGCGTGGATTTTATCATTCATTCCACGACAAAATATCTGAACGGGCATGGCAACTCCACGGCGGGCGTGATTTTAGGTTTGGACAAAACTGCGATGCGCAAAAATGTGTGGCGCGCCATGAAACTCGCTGGCACCAACTGTTCGCCGTTTGAGGCCTGGCTCACACACAACGGCCTGAAAACCCTGGCCTTGCGCATGGAGCGCCATTGCTCCAACGCCCTCGCGCTGGCGGAGTTTCTGGAAAAACACCCCGCCGTCGGTCGTGTGAATTATCCCGGTTTGTCGTCCCATCCCGACCACGAACTGGCAAAACGCCAGATGCGCGGCGGCTTCGGCGGCATGTTGAGTTTTGAACTCAAAGGCGGCCTCGAAGCGGGTATTCAGTGCATGAACCGAATCAAATTTTGCACGCTCGCGCCTACGCTCGGCGACGTGGATACGCTGATTTTGCACCCGGCATCGAGTTCGCACATCGCTGTCCCGCGCGACATCCGCGAGCAAAACGGCATCACCGACGGCATGATTCGAGTGTCGGTAGGCATTGAAAATGTGGAAGATATTATCGGAGATTTGCGGCAAGCCATCGTTTAGAGTTTCAACATCAAAAACATTTTCCATGAAAGCACTTTTGTTCCTGCTCGTTTCCCTGAGCGTCGTTTCTGCCGAAAAATGTCAGAAAAAATCTTCCAAAGAAGATAAATCCGGCCTTGTCAGCCTCGAAACCGGCCCGTGTTTCGGCTTTTGCCCGGTTTTCAAAATGGATGTTTTGAACAACGGCCTCGTGCGCTACGAGGGGCTTCGTTTTGTGGAAAAAACAGGCAAAGACTCGTTCAAACTGACTGATGCTGAACTCAAACAATTGAAAATCAAAGTGAAAGAAGTCAATCTGTGGCAATATCCCGACATGATTAAAACCGACGTCGTGGATGCGCCCTTCGCCATTTTGACGGCTTACGAAGGCGAAAAAAGTAAAATCGTGCGCGGTTCTATTGACCGCCCGGCGCCATTGCTCGAACTCGAAGGTTTTCTGAAAGACCTCGGCGAAGCGCATGGCATTCAACTCAAACGCGGGGTCAATCCGAACTCCCCGCCCGCCGGCGTTTCAAAAGAAATTATTGTCAAACTCAAACCTGAACTGAACGCCGGCAACTGGGTGAATCAGTTCACCGAGTTCAAGCTTCGGCTCGTGCGCCGCATCGCCACTGAAAATATCTGGCTCGTGGCCTTTGACCCGAAGCAAATTGAAGAAAAAACGCTGATAGATGTGCTCAAAGACATGGACGGCGTGCTCGACGTGCAAACTAACAAACCGGCGAAAGACAGAAATTAGACTGACCTCATGCGCCAATTTTGGAAGGACACGCGTGTCGTTTGGGCTGCCTACATTGCAGCGGCTTTGCTGATTTCTGCCCAGAAAATCACCCAGGGTTTTTTCGACGGCAGCCTTTTCGAGGATTGGGGCGGACGCACGGCGTACGAGAATTACAGGATTTTTAAAACCTCCTTTTTTTATCTCACCGATGGCAGCAATCCCTACGCGGGTTACTCTAACGGCCCTTGGGACCTCTACAAATACAGCCCGGCGTTCGCCCTTTTCATGGCGCCTTTTGCTGTTTTGCCCGACTGGTTGGGTCTTCCTTTTTGGAACCTCCTGAATGCGCTCGCGCTGCTCACGGCTATCCTGCGACTGCCGGTACTCACTGATAATCAGCGTGTTTTCATGGCCTGGTTCGTGTTTATCGAACTCGTCACTTCCATGCAAAACAGCCAAAGCAACGGCCTCACTGCCGGCCTGATGCTCTGGACTTTCATCGCTTTCGAGCGTGGCAAATTGTGGCAGGCAGCGGGCTTCGTGGCTGCGTCCACTTTCATCAAAATCTTCGGCATTTTCGCTGCGACCTGGGCACTTTTATATCCGCGCTGGCTGAAGTTCTCCGGTTGGCTGGCGGCCTGGTTTGTGTTTTTGACGCTGGTTCCTTTGCTTGTCGTTTCGCCGAAACATCTTTTGCAAGTGTATCAGTGGTGGTGGGAACTCCTGCGCGACGACCACGCAGCATCCGTCGGGCTTTCGGTGCAGGGCTGGTTGCAAACCTGGTTTGGCTGGGAGCCTTCCAAAATGGGCGTGACGCTGGTTGGATTGGGTATTTTCATAGCAAGTATCCTGGCCGTCAGCCGTCAGCCGTCAGCCGTCAGCCGTGTGCTGGCCTGCGCTTCGTTGCTGATTTGGGTCGTGATTTTCAATCACAAGGCCGAATCGCCCACCTTTGTCATCGCCATGTGCGGCGTCGCGTTGTGGTGGTGCGTAGCGGAAAAAACGGCTTGGGAAAGAGCCTTGTTGTGGGTTACGTTCGCCCTGGTGTCGCTGTCGCCGACAGATATTTTTCCGCCCAATATTCGCCGCGAAATCATTCAGCCTTTCGTGTTGAAAGCCGTGCCTTGCATCGCCATTTGGGGCATCATCACCTGGAAATTATTACTGCATTTCCAAACATATTTTATTAGCCGTCAAAAACTTAAGACATGAAACTGTTCAAATCTGCATTCCTGTTTTTTTGTCTTGTATCCCCTTTTTTCACATGGGCGCAGTTGCCCAAAGGCGGGGTCGTCCTCGAAGGTAACTTTTATTTTGCCACTACTTTTAAAGACGAAAATGCCCCGGAAGGCACCAAATCGCCCTACCAGTTGGGGCTGGGCGCTTCGGCGGGTTTTCTGGTGAATGAGCGCAACGAACTCGGTTTTGGGCTGGGTTGGTCGTCGAGCAGGAGCGCCTATTTGCCCACTCCAGATCCGGGTCCTTTTCTCCATACCCTGTCTTTTTTGGAAATGTTCGGAAAGCCTGGGGGATAGCGCCGCGTATTTTTTGGCGACATTATTCGCAATTGGCAGGCAGAATTTTGTTCTCTTCGGGCGTGGCGTTCAACACGCAATTCGGCAGTACCGAATACCAGGATTTTTCTTCGGGCGCTGTTTTGGAACGCAATTTTACCCAACTCTCGCTGGGTTACACGCCTTCGTTGGTTTACCAGTTTAGTCCGCGACTTGGCGTTCGGGGCAATTTTGGCCTCATTGGTCTTGTGTTTTTTAAAGAAGAAGGCGTCGAATCCTGGGACAAGAGTTTTTCCGCCAGTTTTTCGCCGCAGAATCTCAACTTCGGAATATTTTTTCTGGTAAATGCCGGAAAATCAACAGATTAAGGTCAGGATTGGGCATGACGAACGTCACTGTTCCGAAGAAACGATGGCTTTAGTTTTGCCGCGAAATTGAAAAATGAGTGCCATTCCGGGTGTTACCAAAACCTTAAAAACCGTTTCAAGCGACAGCGATTCCCGAACCGGCGGCGTATCAGAGGGCGGAAAACATATTGTTCAATCAAAAATTTCTGTCCGATGAAAATGCTGAAAACTACCCTGGCACTCTTTTGTTTAACCGCCGCTGTGTGCCGTTTGCAGGCGCAATTTGAAAAAGGCGACTGGCTGCTGGAAGGCGGTTTCCAAACCCGCCTGGAAGGCAGTTTTGGGAAAACAGATATTGATTTGTCGAAAGGCAATTTCACTTATTACGATACCGACAACTTCGGTTTGAACGTCGCGGCGGGCAAGTTTTTTTGGGAAAAACGGGAAATGGGACTTGTTTTTGAAGGAAACTGGTACCGCCAAATTTCTGAAGAATACAGGATTTCGGGAAATCAGTCGGTGCTTTCGAAGGGAAAAAACTACATCACAACCTGGTGGCTGGGGATTTATTTCAGGCGATATTTCGATTTCGGGAAAGGTTGGTGGGGCGGATTTTTGGTGAGAGCGGGCGGTGGGAGCACTTGGTACGCCTATTATCGGGAAGAAAACGGGATAGAAAGCGGGCCTTACGGTTTATACACGATTGAAGTGGGGTTGCGTGGCAATTTGTTTGTGGCAAAAACGATTGGAAAACACTTCGGAGGCCGGATTTCTTTTGGCAATGCCGGCTACTCCGTCAGTAAAAGAAGCGCCGTAGAAGGCATTCTTTATTCAGAATTTGATTTCAATTTACAAACGTTGATAACTCCCCATATTTCCATTTTTTGGACTTTTCATGGAAAATCAAAAAACGATAGAAACTGATATTCTCATTATTGGCGCAGGGCCGGTAGGGCTTTTTGCTGTGTTCGAGGCTGGCTTGTTGAAATTGCGCTGCCACCTGATTGACGCGCTGCCGCAACCGGGCGGCCAGTTGACGGAGATTTACCCGAAAAAACCCATCTACGATATTCCCGGTTATCCGAGCGTGTTGGCGGGCGATCTGGTGCAAAATTTATTGAAACAAATCGAGCCGTTTCACCCTGGTTTCACGATGGGCGAGCGCGCCGAAACCGTTGAAAAACAAGCAGATGGCCGCTGGCTTGTGACCACCACAAAAGGAACCCGGCATCTCGCGCCGGTCATTTTTATCGCGGGCGGGCTGGGTAGTTTCGAGCCGCGCAAACCGCCGATTGACAACATCGTGGACTTCGAGGACAACGGCGTGGAGTATTTCGTGCGCAACCCGGAATTTTACCACAACAGCCGCGTCGTCATTGCGGGCGGCGGCGATTCGGCACTCGATTGGGCGATTTACCTTTCCAAAGTGGCGAAAGAACTGACGCTCATTCACCGCCGTACGGAGTTTCGCGGCGCGCCTGATTCGGTGGAAAAAATTCAGTACCTGGCCAATAACGGAAAAATCAAACTCATCACGAACGCCCAGGTAGTCGGCCTCAATGGCAATGGCAAACTGAACGGCGTGGTGATTCAGCACGACACGGAGGGCGAATTTGTGCTGGAAACCGACCATTTCGTGCCGCTTTTTGGCCTCACGCCCAAACTTGGCCCCATCGCCGACTGGGGGTTGGCGATTGATAAAGGCGCGGTGGAGGTCAATACTTTCGATTACAGCACGAGTGTGCCCGGCATTTTCGCCATCGGCGATATCAATACTTATCCGGGCAAACTCAAGTTGATTCTTTGCGGCTTTCACGAAGCGACGCTGGCGGTGCAGTCGGCTTTCAAGTTCGTGCATCCCGACAAAAAATTGTCGTTCAAATACACGACGGTGACGGGTATCGAGGGTTTGCCGACAGGGGAGGGGCAGTAGCAGATTTTTTTGTGAACGAGGGGTAACAAAGTTTTTGTGACGAGGATATGAAGACGATTGTACCCAAATTCTAACTCGTTCATTCAAAAAAATCCAAAAAATGGAAAAGGAAAAAAGTGCGGCTAATTCACCCCAGGAACCTACCCTCGAAGCAGTGCTCAAAAGTTTTGACGCTTATGTGGATGAAGTGACGCGCAGCATCATTCAGGCTTCGCCGGAAGGAGAAGCGAAAATTCTGGCCGAGTCCACCTCCGCTTCGTTGTCGAGCCAAATGAAGAAGGTAAATGCTTTCGTGCTCGAAACCCACGACAAACTCAGCCCTTTTCAAAAGCAGGAGTTTCAAACTTTTTTGCAGGTGCAAGACGGCCTCGCGCTGGCACAACAAGGTGTGGAAACCTGCAAAAAAATGTTCAAAAAAGGCGGTTTTGGCAAAAGACTCCTCAAATGGTTGTCCCAGTGGCTGGGCGAAATCAAAAAAATCGTGGAGGCAATCGTCCAGTTTCTTTGCGACATTTTCAACTGGAATTACCCCACCTGGCTCGACAGTTTGCTTGTGCTCATTGACGAGATTCTCAATTTGTTGCTCAGCATTTTTGGCGACAGCCTCGGTCTCGATGCGCGTTCCTTAGAAAAAGACCTCTCGCTCATGGAGGTGAATCGCCTCGGCGAACTGAAAGGACTCCGGGAACTGAAGCAGGCCGGTCGCTCGCGGTTCTCCAACGACGACGAATCCTGATCCTGATTTTGTTGAATTGAAAAAAACAGGCTGTCACGAAAAACGGTGGCGGCCTGTTTTTTTTAGGGAAAAACCTTCACCGCACGACCGTCACATCACCTTCCGCCTGAAAAACTTTTGGGCTTCCGAACAACTCGCCCGTCCAGCGCAGGCTCCACACGTACACACCCGGCAGGGGTTCGCGACCTCGCACAAAACCGTCCCAACTCTGTTCAGGGTCATCAGTGGCGAAGACGAGCGCGCCCCAGCGGTCGTAAATTTCAAGCCTGAAATCGAGCCAGTTGCAGGGCAAAAAAATCTGCCAGCGGTCGTTTTCGCCGTCGTCATTGGGCGAAAAAACGTTGGGCGCGTAGTGCGGGCATTCCTCGCAGGTGAAAAATTCGACCCGGACGCTGTCGGTGAAAGTGCAATTTTGCGTCTCGCCCGTGAGTGTGTAAGTTCCTGGAAACGTGACCGGTAGCCCGACGCGACGGCTGCCGTCGCTCCATCGCCAGTCGCGCAGGCCGGCTGGAATTTGCAACATCAAAGTGTCCTCGTAACAAATAGTCGTGTCGGGGCGCAACAGAAATGCCGACTCTATTTGAACGGTCACCCAAGCCGTGTCGCCTGCACATTCGCCCGCTTTCGGGAAAAAATAAATGTACTGCCCGGGCGCGTCTTTCACCGGGTCGAACAAGTTGCCGCCCGAAGCCAGTTTGGGCGACCAAAAGCCGCCGCTTTCGGGTGAATTTTTCAATAAAGCGAACAAATCGAAGGGCGGACTGCCTGCGCACACAAGCGTATCGGCATTTTCTCCGGCATTTGGCGGCGGAAAAATCAGCAAGCGGGCGTAACGAACGGCGATTTCGCCACAGCCGCCGAAAACCCTGAACTCGATGACGCGCTGACCGCGTACAGGGGTAGGGGAGAGGTCGTTGTAGTGCAAAAGTTGGATGGCCAGCAGGAAAGTCTGGGTTGTTGTGCCGCCTGCATTTTTCAGGATAATTGTCTGAAAATCAGGAATTGAAATGTCAATGCCGGCGGGAATGGCGTCCAGTTCGAGGTATTCTTCCGCCGTCCCGTTTTGAATTTTTATAACGATCGAATCAATCGGATTTTCGGAAAAAAGCACGGCGTCGGTGTCAGCAATAGGGCCGAAAGGGAAGCAAACAGTATCGCTGCGGAAGTCGCCGTTGGTCGCGCCCGAACTATCGTCGCCGTCGAGGTCGAAGTTGAAATTACTTTCCAGCACCACATTATCGAGACCGCCTTCATCGTCGAGCGGGCGGTATTCGCCGCGAATGCGCAGTGCCGTCAGGTTGGACAACACGGCGCGGAATTGCGCTTGCGTTGGCGTAGGGCCGGTGATGGAGTTGAGGCGCCAGCCTGCCGTTTCGTTCAGTGGCACGTCGTAGTGCGTCCAGGTCAGGTTGGGATTTTCGTCATTTTCAAACACGAGCACCAGCCCTGCGCCGAACAGGATGACGTCGGGGCGATTGCCATACAGGTCTTCGTCGGTTGTGTCGTTTGTAATTTGGTCGTAGCGGAGAAAAGCGCCGTATGCGTCGCATTTGTTTCCCAAAAACTTCGCGGGCGCCACGAAGTGCCAGGTGCCGCCGGTGGACTGGTCAATGACGCGAATATGGCCGCCGGGATTGCCGCCAGCGGCGCTCCAGGTCGTCGTCGGGCTGGTGGCGTCGCCGAAGGTCGTCCAGCCTTCATTGTTGGTGTCGAAGGTGCTGGTTTGGCCGAATACAGGCGCGCTGAAAAATACTAACGGGAGGTAGGAAAATCGCATACGACAGGCTTTTTGTAATTGCCGAAAGGTAGGCGCATTTAGCGCGAAACTACGCGGCGAGGCGTTGCTTTTCTGTGCGCTATTTTTGCAAAAAACACATTTTTCGCTTGTCTCGGTTGATTTGCCGGGTAGTTTTTTTGTCTTCATTTTCAAAAACTTACCACGTTCAAAGTTCAGGTTATCAACATTTTGGGTGAAAAGCCGGGCGATTTGTGTTAGTTAAAAAAAACGCTGCAATTGGAAGAAAACCGAAATGCAATTCTATTTTTGCCGCTCTCCCAACGATGAAAACGATTCACTGAACTCGTGCTAATCTTACACACAACGTGAAATCAGACAGGAATTGGTTGCAGCAGAAGCTGCAACGTTTAAAGCAATTTCGCTTTCAGAAGAAGAGCCTTTTGATGGCAAGTGTTGCACTCGGAATCGGAGTTTTTGCCGCCACTATTCAGTTATCCAAAACCCGTTCAGCCGCCGCGCTTGCACTTGCCGATACTTCGCTCGATGCGCTCCCGGTCGTACCCGAAAATATGCGCTGGGGTTTTGCACTCGATGAATTTTCTCAAACGGAAGACGAACTCAAACGCGGCGACGTGTTGGGTGAAATTCTGATGCGTCACGGTCTCACTTACCCGCAGGTGCACCAAATTGTAGAAAATTGCAAGGGTAAATTCAACATCAGTTCGATGCGTGTGGGGCGAAAACTCAACTTTCTCGCCAAACAGGAAGGCCAGTCGCCAGACTATATGGTTTATGAGCCTTCGCCTTACGAATATGTCGTGTTCAACCTGAAAGAGCCTTACACTGTAGAGGTGGTGAAACGCCAGGTCACGATTGACACGATTGCTGCTTCGGGCGTGTTGGAAACGAGTTTTTGGCAGGCGCTGGTGGACAATAATCTGAGCGACGCGCTGGCCGACGGCATGATTGACATCCTCGCTTCGTCGGTAGATTTTTACCACCAAAAAGTAGGCGACCGCTTCAAAGTTGTGTACGAACAACACATCGTGGAAGGCGAACCAGTCGGCACCGGAAAAATTATCGCGGCACTTTACGAACGCGAAGGCAAGGAATACTACGCTTTCAATTTTGAAAAACCCGGCGAAAAAACCAACTACTTCGACTACGACGGTCGCCCGGCGCGCAAGGCTTTCCTCAAATCGCCGCTCAAATATTCGCGCATCAGCAGCCGCTACAACCTCCGTCGCCTCCACCCCATTCTTGGTTATCACAAAGCCCACCTCGGCACAGACTATGCCGCTCCGCACGGCACGCCCATCATGGCAGTGGCAGAAGGCGTCGTCACCGAGGCCACGCGCAAAGGCGGCAACGGCATTTATGTCAAAATTCGCCACGACGGAATTTACCAGACCCAGTACCTGCACATGAGCGGTTTTGCCAAAGGCATTCGCCCCGGCACGCGTGTGGCGCAAGGGCAAACGATTGGTTATGTGGGTTCTACGGGTTTGGCGACAGGGCCGCATGTGTGTTTTCGTTTTTGGAAAAATGGCCGCGAAGTGGATCACCTGCGTCTCAATCTTCCCCAGCCGGAACCTATCAAAGGAGCCGTTTTGGAAGAGTTTAAAGTCGTGCGTGATGGTCTGATTCAGATGCTGAACGGCGTACCATATCGCACGCACGGCACGATGGCGCAAGACCACGCGGATGAAGAAGTTTTGGAAAAAACGGAGCCTTGAGTTTTATCGGGCTGTGTTTTTCAGGCGGCTGTTCTCGAACTTGCGAGGACAGCCGCTTTTGTTTTACTCAGTGCGCGGCTACTTTTACTGTCCAAAACAGGCGATTCACTCATTCTTCATATTGCAAGAGTTGTGGATGTAAGCAGCGGATACCTATATTTATCGTCTCTTCTCAACAAGTGTTCACCAAATCTTCCTTTCCCGCTATGTTTCCACTTTACCGAATGTTCGCAATCTTCTTTCTGGCACTCGCCAGCACTTCTGTTTTTTCACAAGGCAATTTCTGGCAACCCTTGAATGGACCAAATGGCGTTGAGTCAATCCAGGCCATCGCATCGGATGGCTCCGGCAGGTTATTCATGCACATGGATTACCAAATTTATAGTTCGACCGACAACGGCAATTCCTGGAATTTGTGCATGAATGGCATAGGCCAGAACGTTTACACGACAAATTTTTTAAAATCTCCTTCCGGGACTTTTTATTTGTTTGTTAGCGGTAGCAATAGCCAATTATATCGCTATACGCCAGCCTCAAATTCATGGGCACTTGTTCAGCTTCCTTTTGGAAATTACTATGTCGATGGGATTGACATTGACCCGCAAGGGCGTATTTGGGTAAGTGGAGATGCCAGTTACAGTGTCATTCAAGTTTCGACGGATGAAGGTCAAACTTTTCAGCAGGTCACTTCCAGCGGGCAAATGCTCGGCTGGTATGATATTTTGACGACTTATAATGACGACCACAACTTGTTGGCAGTGAGTTATGGCGCTGGCCAAAAAGTGTATCATTTTACAAAAGCGGGGGTCGTACAACAGGTGATCTCCGGCTCGCCCGTGCAATATGTAGGATACAACCTCAACACGGGAACGGCCTACTATTCTGATTATGATAATTCTAAACGCTCGACTGATGGCGGCCTGACCTGGGAAAACATAACTCTGGTGCCAGGTCAAAGCTATCAACCTTACATCTCAGACATGTTTTTTGAATCAGGCGGGAAGTTGTGGGCTTACGCGGGAAGTATGTACTACTCGGAAGACGACGGTGTCACCTGGGCAAAAGACCCTGTTTTTGATGGAACCAGCGCCAACTTTTTCCGGATGGAAAATGGCGATTGGTTTGCTACAAATGGTTGTAGTGATCCGAATTTTAGCCGCTCCACCGACGGCGGAATCACTTGGGATGACCTGTCAGATCAATTTCAGCAACCCAATGTACAAGACATAAAAAAAGACGCTGCCGGGAGTTTATACGCCTACACTTGCCGTCGCGATGCGTATGAAAAATCAAATGATGAGGGTCAGACCTGGTCGGACTTTACCATTTTCGACAGTATTCCTGTATTCGTAAACAGCCTTGCCACTCGCCCCGATGGCGTAATGATGGCAACTGGCGCGAATGGAAAATTTTACCGCTCTCTGAATAACGGCTCGGATTGGGAGGAAATAACAAATTTGTCTCCCCTTTGGGGGGATAGTTTCTGGGGGGCGAAATTTTACGTGGATTACAATGGCTCCTTTTATTTTTTTGAAGAATTGGGAGGCGTATTAAAGTCAACAAATAACGGCGACTCGTGGCAATCGCTCAATGCGTGGTCGGATTTTCAGTATTCTCCTCCCGCTTTTCACCCGAATGGCGACATCTTCCTTTCTGATATTTTTTATGCCAGTGTTTATGTCGCAAGTGCGGATACCGTTAAAACCATAGAGTTCGATGACCAACCTTTCACTCCCGATATATCCCGGGTGCATTGTACCAATAATGGAATGACGTTTATCAGCATCTCGTCGCCAATCAGTGATATTTCCTTTTACCGAATCCTGCCGGACGGGAATTATCACCCTGAACCCGTTCTTTTTTTTCAAGGCAACTTCACCATTTCTGCCATTACTTCCAATACAGAAGGTGATGTTTTTGTCAGCAACTCGAGCCATGTTTATAAAAGTGAAGACGATGGCTTGACCTGGCAAATCATCGCTCCGATACCTGATAACAACACTTACATCCCTGTCCTCTACGTTGCTCCAGACCAATACTTGTATGCAGGCCTCGAAGGAGACGTCATTCATCGCAGCGCGCAACCCACCGCCGAAAACAACCGCATTTTTGGTAAAATATGGCTCGACGATGATGGCGACTGCCAATACGATGCCGGTGAACAACTTCGCCCTTCTATTGCCGTCACGGCTACCGGCAACAGCGACTACACGAGTTTCTCCGGCTACAACGGAAGTTTCATACTTTCTGCTCCGTCAGGCGCTTATGCCCTGAACGTAAAGGCGCCCAACGCGCTTTACGAAGCCTGTTTCAGCGACGTCCCGGTGACGCTCAACGGCCCGAACGACAGCGTTTTTGCCGATTTGCCGTTGAAAGCCGTTGCGCAGTGCCCTTACCTGCGTGTGAGCATGAGTACGCCGATTTTGCGCCGTTGTTTCGACATTACTTACACCGTTCGCTACAAAAACGAGGGCACGGCGGTTGCCGAAAATGCCTACGTGCAGGTCACGCTCGATTCGTTTTTTATTTTTCAAAATGCCACTATCCCGGTCGCTACACAGAATGGCTTCACTTACACTTTCAACCTGGGTGACCTCGCGCCGGGACAATCGGGTTCGTTCAACATTGTCGTGACCATTTCCTGCGAGGCTTCTTTGGGCGAATTGCACTGCGTGAATGCCCAGATTTTCCCCAGCGACGTCTGCCTGCCGACTTTGCCTCCCATCGCTTTTTACCGCGAATGCCGTGAAAATATCGGCTCTTTCGACCCCAACGACAAACGTGCTTTCGTGGACGGCAACGAAGAGTCCGGCTACGTTTTACCGAATACGGACATCGAGTATTTTATTCGTTTTCAGAACACTGGCACCGATACTGCCTTCCGCGTCGTCATCGAAGACCGGCTTTCTACTTTGCTCGATCTGGCAAGCGTGACGCCGCTCGTATCGAGCCACCCCTACACGATGGAGGTGAAAGACCAGCGCGTGTTGCGGTTTATTTTCGACAATATTCTCCTGCCCGACAGCAACATCAACGAGCCGGCCTCGCACGGTTTTATCAAGCTCCGTGTGTCGCAAATGCCCGACGTAGCGCTCGGTTCGGTCATCAGAAACGAGGCGGATATTTTCTTCGACTTCAACGCGCCAGTGCGAACCAACCAGTCGAGCCTGATAGTCGGAACCGTGAGCACGAAACCTGAACCCGGCAACCCCTACCTCGTGACGGCCTACCCGAATCCGTTCAACACGACCGTTACTTTTGAAATTGCAGGCCCGGCTTTGCCGGGCACGGCGACGCTTCGCTTGTTCGATGCGTTGGGGCGGCAAGTGCGGCGAGAGGAATTTGCCGGTGAAAAATTCGTCGTCCAACGGCATGACTTGGAAACAGGCCTGTATTATTTTCTCATCGAATCCGAAGGCAAACGAATCGGAGCAGGAAAGGTGATGGCGCATTGAGGACCTTTTTTTGTAAAACGCTTGCAGTTTTTTTCCTGAACAAGAGCCATCCCGAATTTTAGGGCTGGCTCTTGTTTATTTTTGCCAAAAATTGAAAAAATGAACGAGCCAACGACCTCTTTCAAACTCACGCAATACTCGCACGGCGCGGGTTGCGGCTGCAAAATCGCTCCCGGCGTTTTAGATAATATTCTGAAAACAAGCGCTTTGCCTCAACATTTCCCCCAATTGCTCGTCGGCAATGAAGAACGCGACGACGCTGCCGTGTTCGACCTCGGCGATGGCACGGCTGTGGTGAGCACGACCGATTTTTTTATGCCTATCGTGGACGACCCGCAGGATTTCGGACGCATCGCCTCGGTCAATGCCATCAGCGATGTGTACGCAATGGGAGGCACACCCCTGCTCGCTATCGCCATTCTTGGCTGGCCAGTCAATTTGCTACCGCCCGAAGTCGCCAACGAGGTCATCGAAGGGGCGCGGCAGGCGTGTGCGGAAGCGGGTATTCCGCTTGCCGGCGGGCACAGCATTGACAGCCCGGAGCCGATTTTCGGTTTGGCGGTGACGGGGCGTTTGAATATCAAAAATTTGAAAAAAAATGGCGGCGCTACGCCCGGTTGCAAGTTGTTTTTGACAAAACCGCTGGGTGTGGGCATTTTGACGACGGCTCAGAAAAAGGGCGTTTTGAAGCCTGAACATGCTTCCATCGCGCCTGATAGCATGAAAAAACTAAACAAAGCGGGCGAACGCTTCGGCCTGTTTTCTTTCGTAAAAGCCATGACCGACGTGACGGGTTTCGGTCTTTTGGGGCATTTGTCGGAAATGTGCGAGGCCAGCGACGCGAGCGCGATTATTCATTTCGACGAGGTGCCGGTGATTGATCGTGCCATGCTGGATTTTTATCTGGAACAAAAATGTGTGCCGGGCGGCACAACGCGCAACTGGGACAGTTACGGCCACAAAATCGCCGGGGCGGACGAATACAAGCGAAAAATTCTCGCCGACCCGCAGACGAGTGGCGGCCTGCTCGTGGCGGTGGAGCCGGGTTTCGAGGCTGAGTTTCAGAAAATCGCGGCAGAAGAAGGCTTCGATTTGAAGCCGTTCGGGTTTTTTATTGAAAGGCAGGAAGTGCTTGTTACCGTGTTGTGATGCACTTACTCTATTGCGACTTTCCCAATTGCTTTGCTACCGAGCACGATAAAATACAATCCTTTTGGAATTTCTCGAACGTCTATTTCAATTTGGTTTTTTCCAGTATTCACAGGTATGCTTTTTTGAAGCAACGAACTGCCGTTTACGCCGACTAATTGAAGTGACGTTTCTCTTTTTTCCGGGCATTCAAAACTTACGGATAAAAGTTTGCTCGTTGGATTCGGTGCGATTTGGATAATGCTGATTCCTTCAGGATTAGTCGTGTTGACGATAGCGCATGGAAACACGGGGTACCCAAAAGTGCCATTATCAAAACACGACAAGCCGTCTAATTCTGGGTCGCAAGCACCGGATTGGGGGAATAAAAATCTTTTCGAGCCAGCATATTGGACGATTTGATCACCCCACGATACATAGCCGCTATCAGGCTCAATGTGTTGTATCTTAAATGTTTGCGCTCCTACGGTTACTGTTTCGACAGACGTCACTTTAAGAATGGCCTTTTGCCCGCCGTACAGGGTATAAGTAGTGAAAGTTTCCCCAACGCCGGCGTTAAAATCATATAGCGGAAGAAACTGGTTGATGCCATTGTGTTTAAAAGAAACTTTGCCATCCTCCATGAAAAGATAAGTCGGATTAGGCAACTGCCCGCAATCCTCGCCGCCAGTGACGATAATGCAAGGTTTGCCATCAATAGTCGCTGTGTCGACAACTTCTACCAATGCAAGCCCGGGGTTTGGCGGGTTGGGGCCGAATTGGGAGCGCCAATAATACCACTTTGTCCCTATGGGTGCGAAGTAATCCTGGCTGTGGAGAAAGAACGAAGAGAGGCAGAAAATGAAGAGAGCAAATGTTTTCATTTTAAAATATTAGATAAAACCTGTTTGAAAGGGTACACATTTTCTTTTGGGTCATTTGCGGAGGAGACATTCCATGTTTTCAAAACATGGAATGTCTGGCACTTGGAGTAAAAGTGCAGCCGAAAGGTCAAAATCGCGAACCTGTTACCACGCTCCGTTTCACAAAAAGAAAATGTGTACCCTTTCAAAAAAACCTGCTCAAAAATAATCCTGCTTGACTTGTGGGTTACTCTAAAGGAGTTTATTGAAAAATGTTGGCAAAATAAAACGGGAAACCCGCTCAAGGCAGATTTCCCGTTGCACACATTGTAAGTTCTAAATCACTTCCCTCCCTGCGCTTTTTTCTTCTCTTCCTGGAATTTCATCACCATATCCATCACATTGTCAAGTTGTTCGGCGCCGATGCGCTTGGAGAGGATTTCGTGTTTGCGGTCGAGGATAAAAATCTGGGGCGTCGTCTGCACGTCGTAAAGCGATTTGTAGCGACTGCGGATGTAGGGGTCGCTCATGTTCATAAACAAGTCGTCGGTGAAGCCTTTTTCCTCCAGACCTTTCCAGCAGTGACCGTTCGCTTTTTCCAAGGTGTTGGAATCGTCTTTTGCCGTGACGACAGCGGTGCAAATGGCAAACACTTTCACGCCTTTGTCTTTGTATTTTTTCGCGAACTCAACCATGTGGGGTGCGGCTTTTTTGCAGTGGCCACAGTCGGGCGCCCAGAAAAACAGGACAGTGTAGTCGGCGTCCACCTCCCAAAGGCGGTGCGGTTTGTTGTTGCGGTCCATCACCGTGATGTCGGGGGCGATTTTGCCGATGAGGATGGGCTCGAGGCGTGCTGCGTTGTCGCAGATTTTTTCTACATCTTCCTTTTTCGACCAGCTGGCCTGGCCTGCGCAGTAATATTTTTTGGCAATGTGGACGTAGCAGGCATCGAAGCCGACGAGTTGCGATTTCGCGTAAAAATTGAGAAAATGAACGAGGTAAAACTTGTAGTTTTCCTTCGCGTCCTTCATTTTACCAATCACGTAATCCACCGCAAGATTCACACTGTCAGGGTGTTGAGGCACTACTTTGGTGACGTATTGGTCAATTTTGGGATGCAGGACGGGGCTGCGCAGCAAGCAGGGGTCGGAGAGGTCGAGGTTGTCGAAAAAATGCTCCCGGTACCAGTAATATTTTTTGCGCTGCACTTCTTTTTCATCGCCTTTGAATTCCGGTATTTCCGGCTCGATACTCGCTTTTACAATTTTGGTACTGATGAAGCCGGGGTGTTTTGCCACCAAATCACCCTGATATTTTTTCACTGATTTGTCAAGTTCGGCCAGTTTGGAGGCCAAACGGGTGGAATCGGCCGGGTTGCCTTTTGCCCGTGTAATCTGTGCGCGGAGCGTGTCGGCTTCCGGGCGAAGTTGATTCAGGTAGCGCAGGTATTCGTAAAACACCTCGTTGTCGCTCGAGCCTTTCACTTTCATTTTGCCGACGGCGTCTTTCGCATCGGTCGTCATTGAAAAATCCTGATCATCGGCAGGCAACAGCACCTGGATAAAAGAATTGTCGGGCTTGAGCACGAACAAGTAAACGCCGCAGGGCAACAAGGTGTCGGCCTGGAAGGTGAACCATCCTTCGGCGTCCGCAGTAGCGGTGTCTTTCACGTACTGTTTGTCGCCGTAATGAAAGCCGAGCGTGAGTTCCTGGTAGGGATAATTGTCGAGTTTTATCCGAATTTTATGCCCGCCGGCGTCGGCAAAAAGTGTGGAAAATGAAACAAAGACAAGGAAAGCGAAAGTGAAAACCCGTTTCATCCGAGATATATTTTTTGAACCGTTTTTGGTTGGGAAAACCCGCCTGCGCTAAAGTTTCAGCGGGTGAAAAAGACGCGCAAATATCAGCAGGCGCGGTATGGGCAGGAAGGCTTTTTGGAAATGTTAACACGAGGCGGTACACGGTGGACGGCTTACGGTACACGGATTTTCTCTCTACGCCGTGTACCGTAAGCCGCGTACCGTGTACCGTCAAAGATCATACTGCTTGATTTTCCGATAGAGGGTTCGTTCCGAAATTTTGAGTTCTTCGGCGGCTTCTTTGCGGCGGCCTTTATATTTTGTCAACGCCCTTTTGATGGCTTCTTTTTCAATTTCATCCATCGCCAACGGCGACTCTTCCTCTTCCCTTTCGTCGTAAGCGCCGTAAGCGGAAGATTTGCCCGGCTCGATGATAATAGGCATAACGCGGTCGTCTTCAGCAGGTTGGTAAAACGAATCGCGCGAGTCGAGCGAGCCAGTGGGATAATTAGCCGACGGATAAGCAGGCGCCAACTGCCTGACCGCGCCCATGTCAGGCATCCGCAGGTTGTTGCTTTTCACGAGTTCATAAAACATGCCTTTCAGTTCGTTCAAGTCATTTTTCATGTCGAACAAAACTTTGTAAAGCAGTTCCCGCTCCTGAAAATCGCCGCCGTGCGTAGCCGAAAAACCGTTGCCGGAAGAAGGTACCGGCAGGTTACGATTAAGCAGTTGCGGCATCGTACGCGCCAGGTCTTCGGCTGTAATTGCCCGATTTTCGGAAAGGACTGAGAGCTGTTCGGCTACATTTTTCAGTTCGCGGATATTGCCCGGCCAGCGATAGTTTTCCAGCACGAGTTCGGCGCGGTCGTCGAGGCGAACGGGCTGCATCCTGTATTTTTCAGCAAAATCGTAGGCGAATTTTCGGAACAAAACCGGGATGTCCTCGCGGCGCTCTTGCAGCGACGGCACCTTAATCGGCACCGTGCTAAGGCGGTAGTAGAGGTCTTCACGGAACTTGCCTTTGCGCACGCGCTCCAGCAAGTCCACGTTGGTGGCGGCAATGACACGCACGTCGGTTTTCAAAACTTTGCTCGCGCCGACGCGGATGAATTCACCCGATTCGAGCACGCGCAGCAGGTACGACTGCGTGTCGAGCGGCATTTCGGCGATTTCATCGAGGAAAATCGTGCCGCCGTTCACCGTCTCGAAATAGCCTTTGCGGTCGCTCACCGCGCCGGTGAACGAGCCTTTTTCGTGGCCGAAGAGTTCGGAATTTATCGTTCCTTCAGGAATAGCGCCGCAGTTGATGGCGATGAACTCGTTGTGCTTACGCGCTGAGAGCGAGTGAATTATCTTGGAAAAAACTTCCTTGCCCACGCCGCTCTCGCCGATGATGAGCACGGTGAGGTCGGTCGGCGCGACGCGGACGGCCGTTTCGAGTGCGGCATCGAGCAAGTGCGAGGTGCCGACGATGCCGAAACGGGATTTTATGGATTGGAGGTTGTTAGCCACTTTTCTTGGTTAAAATTTCTTCCAAATCAGTGATAAACTGTGGAATGTGTTTTTGGATAATTTCCCAAATCTCTTCAGCGTCAACTCCGAAATAATCGTGCGCCACAATGTTTCTCAAGCCTTTGATTTTTGGCCATGCGACTTTAGGACTTGACGCAGTAACTGTCGCACTCAATTTGGCGACGGTTTCTCCGATGACCAAAAAGTTCATCAAAGTCGCGTCGAAGGATTTGGAGTCGCTGTAGAAATCGTCCGCATTATTGAAACCTTTGGAATAGCGGAGGATTTTCTGTGCGGCATCCTTCATCGCCAGCAGGTTTGCTTCGTCTTTTTCAGACATAAATCGCCGATTGAAGGATTTGATTTCGATAATAGGGTTTCAGGTATTTTTCCCGGCAGATATCCACTTCTTTTCCAAACTCACGCATTATCAGTTCTTTGAGCGATGATTTGATTTCGGTCAGATTTTCCGTTTGCGGCAAAAATTCGAGTATGATGTCGATGTCACTGTCGTCCGTTTCTTCACCTCTCGCGTAAGAGCCGAAAATGCCGATTTTGGAAACCCGGTACTTTTGTTCGAGTTCCTTTTTCTCTTTGGCGAGAAAGGTGAGGATGTCGGATTTGGTGATTTTTTTGTGTTTCATTTCACTTCTCGTATGTCTTTTATGCCTTTGGGGTCTTTTCCATTTCTATAGGAGTAGTATCGCCACTGAATATTTCTATAATTATCGAGATTCCCTCCAGAATGTCTCTCTGTTCCAAGCCCTATTCTTTTTGTGGCTTTAATTTCCAGAGATTCATTATTTGATTCAAAAGTCAGTCGAAAAAAATCAGGAATTTCCGAAGTGAGGTCTCCAATTTCGCTTAAAACTACACACATTGCTACCAATGGACCTTGATAAGGTTTTTCTGTTGTTGCTTCTTTTTCCACTCCACGAATCAAAATTCCTCCAAAAAAATCACCTTCCCGAATAGCAATGTCCAAACCTGAATAATGAGGACGAAAACTTCCGGTTGTCGTTTTTTTTAATCTTTCATCATCATGAACATGAGCAAATGGGTCAAAACCGGTTTCCGATTTTTTATCCTTGACGTTGTTCAGGTAAAATTCTATTTCTCGAAATCGAAACTTCACTTCATTGACACTCAACAAGCCTTTCTCCAAAATCAACTTTGCCAACTCATCGAACAAATTATCTGGAGGCGTTTCAAGTTCTTGCAGTCTATTGATGGTCTTACTAACCAATTTTTTGAAATCACTTGTTTCCATAAAATTGAAAATCAATCAGTTTTTCGAATCACCCAATCAAACACAAACATCAACACGGCAAAAAAGAAAAAACCTTCAGAGGGAATGTTCATCTGTCCGCCAAAACCGCTTTTGTTTGCCCACAAGCCGCCGGAGCCGATGCCTGAAATTCCCAAAACTAAAAAAAGCAGTGCGGCACCCCAAAGGATTATTCGCAGGAGGAGCATGGCTCCTTGTTTTTCTTTGTTGGGCTTTTTCATTCGCTGGATTTTGATTTGAAGTAACGCCAACTTTCAGTTGGCCGCCAACCAGAAGGTTGGCGTTACACAATCTCCCCCAACAACGTCGCGCTCGTCGCCTCTTTCACCCGCACCATAGCGTAGTCGCCGGGTTTCAAACCTTCTTTTTTCGGGAACACCATCATTTTGTTCTGGGTGTTGCGCCCGCAAAAATCGAGGTCGGATTTGCGGGAGTTTCCTTCAATCAACACCTTGAACGTCTTGCCGATGTCGGCCTGATTGTGGCGCAGCGATACGGCATTTTGCAGGCGGATGACCTCGTTGAGGCGGCGTTTTTTTATCTCTTCCGGGATGTCGTCGGCGTACTTGCGGGCGGCGAGGGTGCCGGGGCGTTCGGAGTAGAAAAACATATAAGACATCGAGAAGTTCGCCCATTCGACGATGCTGAGCGTGTCCTGATGTTCCTCTTCGGTCTCGGAGCAAAAACCCGTGATGATGTCGCTCGAAACGGCAGCGTCCGGAAGGATGCGGCGGATGGCGCGGATGCGCTCTTCGTACCACGGGCGGTCGTAGGTGCGGTTCATCAGTTCCAGCACGCGCGAGTTGCCCGACTGCACCGGCAGGTGAATGTATTTGCAGATGTTGTCGTATTTCGCCATCGTGTGCAGCACCTCGTCGGTCATGTCTTTGGGGTGGCTGGTGCTGAATCGGACGCGCAGGTTTGGGTGAACCAAAGCCGTCATTTCCAGCAAGTTGGCGAAGTTGACGCGCTCGCCGGTTTCGGGATTTTCCCACTTGTAAGAGTCCACGTTTTGACCCAGCAACGTGACTTCGCGGTAGCCGTTTTCAAACAAATTCGTCGCTTCGGCCACGATGCTGAAGGGGTCGCGCGAACGCTCGCGTCCGCGTGTGAAGGGCACGACGCAGAATGAACACATATTGTCGCAGCCGCGCATGATGCTGATGAAAGCCGTAATGCCATTCGATTCGAGGCGCACGGGGCTAATGTCGGCGTAAGTTTCTTCGCGGCTGAGCAGCACGTTCACCATGCGGTTGCCGTCTTCCGCGCCGCCGATGAGGTTGGGCAGGTCGCGGTAAGCGTCGGGGCCGACGACGATGTCCACGAGTTTTTCTTCTTCCAAAAACTTCTTTTTCAGCCGCTCGGCCATGCAGCCTAACACGCCCACCACCGTTCCGGGCCGTTGATTTTTAATTGTTTCAAAAAAACGAAGGCGTTTGCGCACGGTCTCTTCGGCCTTCTCGCGGATGGAACAGGTATTTATCAAAATCAGGTCGCTTTCCTCCACGTTGCGGGTGGGGGAGTAGCCAACCTCATTCAAGATGGAGGCCACAATTTCGGAGTCGCTGAAATTCATCTGGCAGCCGTAACTCTCGATGTAAAAGCGTTTTCCGCCCGGCGCGGTCGTCTCCTGCCAGTGCTCTTTGAAAAGGACGTTGCCTTGCTTCGCCTCGTCGATAACTTTGATGCCTTCCAATGTCGGGTTGCTGTCGTACATCTCCAATGAGTGAATGGGTTATTGAGTGAATGAGTGAGTCTGGGGGTAATTCGCTCCTTCACACAATCACCCATTCACTCATTTAAATCGAGGCCGCAAAGGTAGGGTTTTCCCCGATGAAAAATGACGGAATGTCAGTTTTGCTTACGGTTGCTGCCAAAATAGTTTTTGCGTGCGCAAGGTTTTTTGCCCGGCGGATATTCTGGCGAAATAAATACCTGCCGGCAGGGTAGGGGCGCAGGTGTTTTCCCCCGCGACGAGATTTTTTTCAAAAACTTTTTGCCCGCTGAGGTTGAACATCTCGAACAGACCTTCTTCCTTTTCTATAAAAACGCTCATGCTGCCTTTGGCCGGGTTGGGAAAAAGCCGGACAAAGCCTTCGGCTGGCTCTTTCGCCAAAGTCAGTTTCCATTGATTGTAAAGCGTTTGCAAAGAATCAATGGGCTCCTGACCTGCCGGTAGCGAAGGCACGTTGAGGTCGAGATAAAGATTTTCGTCGCTGTCGCCGGGTTTGGCCACGCGCAGAAAAGCGGAAAGCGACGAGGTGCCATTGTTGGTACAGCGTGTGTCGGCCCCTACCACGTTCGCGCCTTGCAGCGCAGCCATGAGGCGGTCGGCAAGGGGGCCGGAAGCATTCAGGAAACGCGCCTCCATGCTGTCGAGAATTTCCGGGCCAAGCAGGATATTGCCTTGAATGGCGTAGGTCAGGCCGGTTTTATGACCTTTCCAGTCGAAACACTGTGTGCCGGTGAAGGCTGCCGAGCGCGGCTGGCCGTTCGCAGGGTCGAAGTCCACGATGCCATACTGGCGCTGCTGTGCGTTGAGAATCCCGCCCACATCGTTCGTTTTCAGCCAGTTGATGATTTGTTCGGGCGATAATCCCTCTTCCATTTTGAGTCGGGCATTAGCCTGATTGGTGGCGTTCCAGAAGGATTGCGTGTGTATGGCGCCTCGCCCCGGCAACAAATCGCTGATAATGATGGCGCCGCCGCTACCGGGGAAAGAAATGTTGTCGAGGCAACTCGCGCCTGCGCTTCCGACTTCGCCGGTGAGGGTATCTACTGCCACGATGGAAAAAGTGTCCTGGCTGATGGCAAGGTTCGTATAAGCCAGAAAGGCTGACAGGAGGAAAAAATGTTTCATGGTCGAGCGTTTTAAAAAAAAACAACCCCGCTGTTGGGGCGGGGTTGTCAGGTATTTTTGCAGAAAAAAATTTTTTGAATCAGATGACTATCAGCAAAGTTTTGATAGTCAGTTTCAAAATGTCGCCGGCAATGTCCTCGAACTTCGCTTTGGAGATGGACATTTCTGAAAGGAGTTCAATTTTCAACTGAGCCCAGCGACCTTTCATCAAAAACTCGAAGTCTTCCTGTTTGATTTTTTTGTCGGCCAACATTTCTGCATAACGTTTGGCGTCTTTTTTCAGGTTTTTGTGCAGTTTGGCAGCGGCCTCTTCGTAGTGCTGGCGACGGCGTTTGACAAAGTTGCCCACCAAATCAACAACTTGATTATCCAGGCCGTCGAGGGCTTCTTGTATGGATTGCGATTTATCCGGCATTTTTTTAAAATTTGTGTAAATGGTTGAAAATGAAATAAAACGCAGGTAAGCAAACTATTTTTTCTTCGCCATTTCCGCTTTTTTGATGGCGTCGAGGCTCTTGCCGACCTGGCCGACGGCTTCTTTCACGTAGTCTTTGTCCAAGATACCTTTTTCCTTCCAACGGTCGAAAAACGGTTTGGCCAATTCGTCGTTCAGGATTTTCCAGGATTGACCAATTTCCTTGTTGCGTTTTTGGCTTGTGGCGTGGGTGACTGCGCCGCCCAGGTCTTCCAGCAGTTTGGTGACAGCAGCCGAGTGCTTGCCGAAAGGCTCGGTCGCTTTGCCCATGAGCTGGGTAAGTTGGCCGCCGAGGTTGGTCACGTTGTCGAGGCCGATTTGGTCGAATTGCGGCGAACAGGACTGCATCGTGGTAGTCACACTGAACAACACCAAACCGAGTGACAACAGGAGCGCATTTGGCTTCAAAGAGCGAAGGAAAGTTCTCATAATCAGAGTTTTTGAATAGTGAATATGGATTGAAATCGAAGGTGAAAGTAGAGGGTTTTACTCAAATGCCATCCGAAATTTTTTCCAGAACAATTTCAATCAAACGGCGTACCGGGCGCTCAGGATTTTGGCTGAAAGTCCCGGCAGGGCGATTGGCCAAAACTGTACTCAAAGACACGGCGCGGTGTCCCAATAATTTTGCCAAACCATAAATCCCCGCTGTTTCCATTTCGAGGTTGACGATTTTTTTTCCCTGAAATTCAAACGTTTGCAGCAAATCGAGATAGTTGGAAAGCCGCACCGGCGCGCGTAGCCGCCGTCCTTGCGGGCCGTAAAAACCCGAATTGGTCGCCGTGATGCCGTGATGAAAACCTTTGGAAAAATGCTGCAACAAACCCGCATCGCCTTCGGAAAAATAAGGGCTGACGGGGAAATCCCACTGGCCGCTCGTGTGTTCGCGCAACGCCGACAATACAGGATGATTTTGCTGCGCAGCCGCCTGATAAAACTGGAGCAAACCGTCCATACCAATAGCGCCCCAAGAGGCGACGAACGCATCCACCGGAATCTCCGGCTGCAAACTGCCTGTCGTGCCGATTCGGATAAAAGTCAGTGCAGTCAGGTTGGGTTTCACCTGCCGGGTTTTCAGGTCAATGTTGAACAAAGCGTCCAGTTCGTTCAGCACGATATCCACATTATCAGTGCCGATGCCTGTGGAAACGACCGAAAGCCGGGTATTGCCCACCCAGCCCGTGTGGGTCACAAACTCGCGTTTGCGGACGCGGTGTTCCACCCGGTCGAAGAGCCGGCTCACTTTCGGCACCCGCTCCGGGTCGCCGACGGTGATGACAAGCGGCGATACCTGTTCGGGATGCAGGTGCAGGTGATAAATGCTGCCCTCGCGGTTGAGGATGAGTTCGGAGGCGTTCATAAAATGAAACAAAGGTATTCTGGCTAAAACAAAAAACGGCTGGAAGGTTGTCCCGCCAGCCGTGATATGGTCGTTGAAATTTCGATTTCAGTCTCTGATGCGCGTGTGAAAAACGCCATTGGAAAAAACGATGCTGTCGGGGGCGTTCCATGCGCCCGGAAGGGTTGTGTCGCGCCAAAGAATCAGGTTGAAGTTGCCTTTGATTTCTGCCGTCTTTTCGTTGTAGTCGGTGATTTCCAGATAACTGGTAGAGTCATCTTCAGCAATTTCATAAAAGTCATAAACTTCGTCATCGTAGCCATTTGCGTACAAAGCGCCGACTAATGAATCATCGGGTGGCTGATTGAACGTGCGTGATAATTCATATCTACCAACTTTGGATGGAACTTTATAAAAACCCAAAGTTTCGAGAGATACATTCTGCTCATCAAAAGTTTTGATAGTGATTTCAACTTTTGAGTCAGCAAACTTGCTTTTCACTGCTTTAATTTTGCCTGCCCATTTGATGTCGTTTTTTACTGCTGAGACCTCGCCCCAATAAAGGCTTTCGTTCTCTTTTTCACAAGATAAGAACGCAAGGGTAATGGTGAGAAAAGCAGCGCAAGTTTTTGTGTATGACATGCTTGAAATGATGTAAAAAACGGCTGTAAGGTTGCCCCTCCCAGCCGTGATATGGTCGTTGAAATTTCGATTTCAGTCTCTGATGCGCGTGTGAAAAACGCCATTGGAAAAAACGATGCTGTCAGGGGCGTTCAAACTATTTGCCCAATCCGGCCATAGTTGAAGATTAAAGGTGCCCTTTAAATCGCCTTTCTTTTCATCATACTCAGTAATTTCGACGTAACTTGTTGAGTCGTTCAGCGCAATCTCGTACACATCATAAAGTTCGTCTTCGAAGCTTTTAAAAAACTTGCACCCTACAAGAGCATTGTCCGGAGGTTGGTTGATAGTGAAAGATAGCTTGTATTTGCCCTTTTTTAAGGGAACTTTGAAGAAAAGCAACTGTTCTTGTGTTCTATCTGCATTTGAAAGATTGGCAGATATATCAACTTTTAAATTAGAAAAACGATTGGGATAAGTCTCAATGGCACCGTTCCAATTGAGACCATTTTTTAATGAGCTGATTTCACCCCAAGAATCGCCTTCCTTTTTGCAGGAAGACATCAAGAATACAATGATCCAAAATGTAATAGATATTATCTTGTTCGACATAACAGAACTGGCGTTGTTTGGCGCGGTAAGGTTGCCTCGTCAAGAGTCTGCCTAATTCATTTTCCCCAGCCAAAATTTCCTTTACTGATTTTTGTTTCTCAAATAAAAAAAGGAAAAAGACCTTTGCGCAACAAATGTAGCCATGCTCTCGAAAGAACACATCGCCGAACGCTTCCGAACCCTCCAGGACGATATCTGCCGCCAACTCGAAGCGGCGGACGGAGGCGGTAAATTCTTGGAAGACAACTGGATACGCCCGGAGGGTGGAGGAGGGCGCAGCCGCGTCATCGAAGGAAAAACCATCGAAAAAGGCGGCGTGATGTTCAGCGCCGTGCACGGCCCGCTGCCGGAACCGGTAGCGAAAAACATGCAGTTGCCGCCGACGGATTTTTTCGCTACCGGGGTGAGTATCGTGCTGCATCCGCACAGCCCGATGGCGCCGATTATTCACATGAACGTGCGTTATTTCGAGACGGGAACGGGGCGCTGGTGGTTTGGCGGCGGCATTGACCTGACACCGCATTATATCGTGCCGGAAGATGCGCATTTTTTTCACGAGCAACTGAAAAACACTTGCGACCGTTTTCATCCGGCTTTTTATCCCGATTTCAAACGACAGGCCGACGACTATTTTTTCCTGAAACACCGGCAGGAAACACGCGGCATCGGCGGCATTTTTTATGATTATCTGGACGAAAAATGCGGGCTTTCGCAGGAAAAACTTTTCGAGTTTGCCGTTGCGGTGGGGGAAACTTTTGCGCCGACGTACACGGAACTGCTGCGCCGCGCCGCGCCCCGCACCTGGAGCGAGCGCGAAAAACGCTGGCAAATGCTGCGGCGCGGGCGTTATGTGGAGTTCAACCTGGTGTGGGACCGGGGCACGAAATTCGGCCTCGAAACCAATGGTCGCGTCGAGTCCATCCTGATGAGTATGCCGCCGGTAGCGCATTGGGCCTACAATTTTCAGCCGGAAACGGGTAGCGCCGAGGCGGCGACTTTGGCTCAGTTGAAAAAGGGCATCGAGTGGCTCGCGATTTGATTTTTTGGAAAAAACCAACCAATCCTTCGCACCTTTACGAGCCAGTTTGAAAAATGAAAAAGAAAAACGACCTCTCCCTCCAGGAAGCGATGCAGGATATGCTCAAAGAGTATCGCCTGAAACCCCAGTTTGACGAAACGCGGGTAAAATCGCTGTGGGAAAAAGTGATGGGCAAAACGATTGCGACCTATACTTCGGGCATTCAGGTGCGAAAAAACGTGTTGCATCTGACGATTCTTTCCGCTCCGCTCAAACACGAACTTTCTTTTGCCAAAGATAAAATCATCGCTCGCCTGAACGAGGAAATGGGCGAAGAATACATCAGGGACGTGGTGATTCGTTGACGTTTTCAATCTGGCCGTTTTAGGAAAAATGCCCGGTTTGTTCCCCAAAACAGATGATATTCAACTGGTTAGTGCGGTATTAGCCATTGCGTTGGGCTAAACCGTTCCATTTTTGGAAAGGGTTGCTGCCGCTCCTTTATGTAGCGACCAACTGCGTGGTGACATGTAATATTTGTCGGGCAAACAGATTTTTATGATAACACAAGCCACGAATGGCCGACCGATTCTCTTGCGCCGACTGGATTCCGGCGACCTGGAAAAATTACTCGATTTTCTGCACCATTTGAGTGCTGACACCCAAAAACGTTTTGGCCCGCATTCCTTCGACCGCCAATCTGTCATTGATTTTTACGAAAACCCACAAAAACATTGGGCTATTGTCGCCGAAGACCTTGAATCGGGCGCCATAGTAGCATATTTCGTCATCAAAACCGGCTATTTAGAGCACGACAGCCCTCGCCTGCTGTCCTACGGACTGACGCTCGACGCGCAAACAGATTGCACTTTTGCCCCTGCTGTCGCCGATGACTGGCAAAGCCTGGGGCTGGGAAACCGTCTTTGGGAATTTGCGCTCACTGAACTGAAGAGAAAGGGGCTGCGGCGGGTAATTCTATGGGGCGGCGTTCAGAGCGATAATGAAAGGGCTGTCAATTTTTACAGGAAAAACGGTTTCCGGTGGCTCGGTCGTTTCGAGTACAACGGCTGGAACGACGATATGATTTTGACAATTTGGTAAAACAAGCGCCATCTCCGCAGAATCGGCAGAAATGGCGCTAAATATTTTTTTATGCTGCAAGGAAATATCAATCTTCTTTAACTCCAGACACCAGCAACGACACTTCGTTGTTCAGCATTTCCACAAAACCGCCCTCCACGTTGAAGGTCATTTTCTCGCCATTGTCTTTGATGACGCGCACTTCGCCTTTCGAGAGCGACGACACGATGGCAGCGTGATTTTTCAAAATCTCGAACTGCCCGTCCGTACCCGGCACTTTCACCGATTTCACCGCGCCGGAGAATATTTCCTTTTCAGGAGAGAGAATCGTTAAGTTCATATTGATTGTAGTTTTGGTTATTCGGTTATCTGGTGATTCGGTTATGCGCAAAACAAATAGCCCAATCACCAGATAACCCATCACCAGATTTATTTCGCGGCTTCCTCCATCATCTTCTTGCCCTTCGCGATGGCATCGTCAATAGTGCCCACGAGGTTGAAAGCCGCTTCGGGATATTCGTCGAGTTCGCCGTCCATGATCATGTTAAAGCCGCGAATCGTCTCGTCAATCGGAACCAACACGCCTTTCAAGCCGGTAAACTGCTCGGCCACGTGGAAAGGCTGCGAGAGGAAACGCTGCACACGGCGGGCGCGGCTCACTACGAGTTTGTCCTCGTCCGAAAGTTCTTCCATACCGAGGATGGCGATGATGTCCTGCAACTCGTTGTAACGCTGAAGAATTTGTTTTACGCGCTGGGCGCAGTTGTAGTGCTCGTCGCCGATGATTTTCGGGTCGAGGATACGCGAAGTCGAGTCGAGTGGGTCCACGGCAGGGTAAATACCGAGCGAAGCGATTTTACGGCTCAATACCGTCGTAGCATCCAAGTGGGCGAAAGTGGTAGCAGGAGCCGGGTCGGTCAAGTCGTCCGCCGGAACGTAAACAGCTTGTACCGAGGTGATGGAGCCGCGCTTCGTCGAGGTGATGCGCTCTTGCATGACACCCATTTCGGTCGCCAAAGTCGGCTGGTAACCTACCGCCGAAGGCATACGGCCCAAGAGAGCCGACACTTCCGAACCCGCTTGCGTGAAGCGGAAAATGTTGTCCACGAAGAAAAGAATATCGCGGCCGCCAGCCGGATCGCTCAGGTCGCCGTCGCGGAAATATTCGGCCATCGTGAGACCGGAAAGCGCTACGCGGGCGCGGGCGCCAGGCGGTTCGTTCATCTGGCCGAACACGAGGGTCGCTTGTGATTTGGCGAGTTCGGCTTTATCCACTTTGCTCAAGTCCCAGCCGCCTTCTTCCATCGAGTGTTTGAAAGCGTCGCCGTACTTGATTACGTTCGATTCAATCATTTCGCGCAGCAGGTCGTTGCCTTCGCGGGTGCGCTCACCTACGCCGGCGAATACCGACATACCGTCGTAAGCTTTGGCGATGTTGTTGATAAGTTCCATAATCAACACCGTTTTGCCCACGCCAGCGCCACCAAAGAGGCCGATTTTACCTCCTTTCGCGTAAGGTTCGATAAGGTCAATGACCTTGATACCAGTATAGAGGATTTCGCGTTCGGTCGAGAGGTCTTCGTAGGCCGGGGGCTTGCGGTGAATCACATACGCGTTTTTACCTTTTTTCACTTCGCCGATGCCGTCAATGGCCTGACCGACGACGTTGAAAAGACGACCGCGCACTTCTTCGCCCACGGGCATCGAGATGGGTGCGCCCGTATCTACGCACTCGATGCCACGCATGAGGCCGTCAGTAGAGTCCATGGCGATGGTGCGAACACCGTCTTCGCCGAGGTGGCGTTGTACTTCAAGAACGAGTTTGGAACCGTCGGGACGGGTGATTTCGAGTGCGTTGAGAATTTCCGGCAATTTGCTGTCGGGGCCGCTGAAGTCAACGTCCACCACAGCGCCGATAATTTGTTTGATACGACCGATATTAGCCATAAAACGAAATGATGTTTGGTTGGAAGCGCTTATTTTCCGCGTTTGGCTTGCTTTTTTGGAACGATTAAGCGCCGTGTCTTTGAAAAGCCGCGCAAAAGTACGCACGTTTGGCAGAAAACAATCGGTAATTTCAACTTTTTATCCTTCAAAATTAAATTTCGCTAAAAAGTTGGCAGAAGGGGTAAAACTGTTAAAATCATTTCGTTTGTTTGGCTCGATTTTCGTTTTCATTGCGGGAAAACCTGAAAAGCCACAATGTCAGGTGTGAGCAAAATTGCAAACGATTTCACATTTTAACATTTAATATGCCCTCCAACCGAAATGTAAGTTCGATTTTTGCCGCTTCTTTCTGAAAAGCCCAACGACATTGAGGTAAAACGCTCCCTGAAATCTTACCCAAAGAATAAAAATTTGTCTTTTGCGTTTTTCGCCTCGTCGTTTTTACTCTTATTGGTTTTTTCGTCTTTTACTAAACACATTTTACGTATTTAAAATGCAGTTGAGAAACCCTGTTTTTTGCGGGCTTGCCCTGATTTTGACCCTTTTCGTGTCGCCACTTTTCGCTCAGACGAATGAAATAATTCAAGATGCCGACCTCGCTGACCCCGATACCAACGAGATGCTTGTAGCTAAAGGCGGCCTTCCCATGCCTACCGATGCCGAACTGAAAGAGCGTCTTTCGTATCTTTCAAGTTGCGTAGAACTGAAATCCCACCCCGTCGTAAAAGGTTACATCCGAACCTATGTGCAATTGAAGACGGAGAAAGCTCGCACGATGCTGGGCAAACGTCTCACTTACTTTCCTCTTTTTGAGCAAAAATTGAAAGAATACGGCCTGCCGACGGATTTGAAATATCTTTCTGTCGTCGAGTCGGCATTGAACCCGAAAGCAGTATCGCGGGTGGGTGCTACGGGACTTTGGCAGTTTATGCCATCTACCGGCGCCCAATACGGTTTGCGTACCAGCAGTGTGGTGGAAGATCGCAGCGACCCGGTGAAAAGTACCGACGCCGCTGCTCGCCACCTCCGCGATCTTTACGCGCTTTACAATGATTGGGCTTTGGCACTTGCTGCTTACAACAGCGGCCAGGGACGTGTGAATGCTGCCATCAAACGCGCGCATAGCCGCGACTTTTGGGCGATTCAACGCTATTTGCCGCAAGAAACACGGAATTATGTACCCGCTTTTATCGCGGCTACGTACATTTGTAATTACTACACATCGCACGGGCTTATGCCCCACGAGCCGGATTTCGACGAACAACTCACCAATTATATAAAGGTGTACGAAGGAATGTCGTTCCGCGACATCGCCGACGCTACGGGTATTGATTATCAGGTTGTAAAAACCCTGAATCCCGGTTTTCGCCGTGATTACGTTCCACCCACGACAACGGGACATTACGTGATTCTGCCTGAACGGGTGATGCCGGCTTTCGTGCGTTACCTGAATTCACTGGGCAGCCGTTCTTACACGCTCGAAGACAACAAGGATTATGTCAATCCTGATTTGGGCGACGGACGCTACTGGCAAAGTTTGGTAAATATCCAGCAGCCTGAACATATAGAAACAGTCGCGCAAAAAGTAGGCTGCAATGCCGAACACCTCAAGGCTTGGAACAAAATCACCTCCAACTATGTCAATACCGGGCAGAGCCTGAGAATTTGGCACCCGGTGTACATACAAAAACACTCGTCGCTCCGCATCGAAGCGCCCGCTCAGAATACCAACACCAGCAAACCTGCGAAAACGGAGGCCACCAAACCCACCGCTTCTCCAACTAAACCCGCGATAGGGCAGGGTTCAGCCTCGCCACCCGTCATCAAGCCGCAAGACTCGCCGCGCAAAGGAGAATTCCAGTACCACACGGTGCAGCGCAACGAATCGCTCGAAGACATCGCCCGGCAGTACGCTACCAGCGCTGAGAGTATTCGCAAACTCAATGGCCTGGAAACCCTAAAAGTTGGTATGCGCCTGAAAATCAGAGAATATTGAGCAGGTTAATTTTAAGGCACTTTTGTCTCGAAAGGATGAGGTTCGTAGCGAAGATGCTGCGAACCTCATTTTTTTAGTACGACAAATGCTAAAATTCCTTCAAATCAGTGAATGCTTGCTGATAAAATCAGACTTTTGCAGCTCTGGTCATCAAAACAGAAAATCCATTATGACAACACGTGCACTCCTGATCGAAGACGAGCCGGAAGGTTTGGAAAACCTCCAAAATCAACTTGCCAAATACTGCCCCGATGTAGAGGTCGTTGCAACCGGCGGCTCCAATGCCGATTTGCTGCGGTTGGCTTCTGAAGATAGCGAAGGCAAATTCGATGTCGCTTTTTTAGATATCAACCTTCCCGACGGGTTGGTTTTTCAGGCCTTGCAGCAGTTCGACGAAATCCCGTTCGACATCATTTTTGTCACTGCTTTTGACAAATACGCGCTCCGCGCTTTCGAGTTTTCTGCTATCCATTATGTGGTAAAACCCATTGATGGCGAAGAACTTATCAAAGCCGTCAGCAGAATACGCCGCCGCAATGCCGCTACTAAACAGCGCGTGGACGTGTTGCAGCAAAACTACAATCCCAACACGCCCAATGCCTTCGAGAAAATCGGTATTTCAGGGCTGGACGGGATTCACTTCGTGCGTCTGCGCGACATCATTCGCCTCGAAGCGGAGGATAATTACACTCATTTTTTACTAAAAACGGGCGAACGCATCACCGCCAGCCGGACCATCAAAGGTTTTGAAGACACCCTGGCCACGCTCGGTTTTGTACGTGTACACAAAAAGCACATCGTCAACATGAACTACATGAAAACCTACATCAAAGGTGAAGGCGGCTATCTCGTACTCGAAACCGGCGAAACGGTCGAAGTCTCCCGCCGTAAAAAATCAACTTTAATTGACACCGTGCGCCGCACGCAAGGGGAAATCTGATTGGGTTGTTGGTTCTTGGTTATTAGTTGTTGGTTCGTAGAGTTGGCAAAAATTTCTCTAAAAACCGATAACCAAAACCCAACAACCGATAACCGACAACAAACAACCACACATGGGCTTTTTTGATAAATTTTTTAACCGCGAAAAAAAAGAAGACCTCGACAAAGGGCTTGAAAAAACCAAAGAAGGCTTCTTCGATAAACTCTCCCGCGCCGTCGCAGGGAAAAGCGAAGTGGACATCGAAGTGCTGGACGAATTGGAAAATGTGTTGATTACCAGCGACGTAGGTCTGGACACGACAGTAAAAATCATCCAGCGCATCGAAGAGCGCGTAGCGCGCGACAAGTATGTGAACACCGCTGAACTCAACGAGATTCTGCGCGACGAAATCGTTCGGCTACTTTCCGAAAATAACACGCAAGACGCCGAAGATTTCGACATTCCTGCCGGGAAAAAACCTTACGTTCTGCTCGTCATCGGCGTGAATGGCGTGGGCAAAACGACCACCATCGGCAAACTCGCCTACCAGTTCAAACAACAGGGTTACAAAGTTGTGCTCGGCGCTGCCGATACCTTCCGCGCTGCCGCTGTGGATCAACTCAAAATCTGGGCTGACCGCGTGGGCTGCGATTTTTACTCCAAAGGAATGCAAGCCGACCCCGCCGCAGTAGCCTATGAAACAACGAATTATGCCGTCGAAAATAGCTGCGACATCGCCATTATAGACACGGCTGGCCGACTGCACAACAAAACTCACCTGATGCAGGAACTGGGAAAAATCCACCGCTCCATCGAGAAAAAACTGCCCGGCGCGCCACACGATGTGCTGCTCGTGCTCGATGCCTCGACGGGCCAAAACGCGCAGGAACAAGCCAAACAATTTACCGAAGTCGCGCCTATCACCTGCCTCGCCCTCACTAAACTCGACGGCACAGCCAAAGGCGGTGTCGCCATTAGTATCAGCGATCAGTTCAAGATTCCCATCAAGTACATCGGAGTAGGGGAGAGCATTGACAAGTTGCAGATTTTCAACAAACGCGCGTTCGTGGAGTCGCTTTTTCAGCGCTAGGATGCGCTCTTCAATATCGGGACAACATGAGCACTTATAAGAATGAGTTGCTACAAGGGCAGCGTGAAGAACTGCTCAAAGCATTAAAAACCCGTTTTGAAAAAAACCTGAACCGCCATAAAGGTCTTGAATGGTTTAAAGTGCAGGCAAAGTTGGAGGCAAACCCCGAAAGGTTGTGGTCGCTCCATGCAATGGAAGAAACCGGCGGCGAACCGGATGTCGTGGGCTATGATGAAAAGACTGGCGAATACATCTTTTATGATTGTTCAGCAGAAAGTCCTAAAGGCCGCAGAAGTATTTGTTACGACGGAGAAGCGTTGGAATCCAGGAAAGAACACAAACCCGCAGATAGCGCCATTGAGATGGCCGATGCTATGGGGATCGAGATTTTATCGGAAGAAGAATATCGGGCGTTGCAGAAACTTGGACATTTCGATACAAAAACGTCGAGTTGGGTGAAAACTCCCGCTGCTATCAGGAAACTCGGCGGCGCTCTCTTTTGCGACCGTCGTTACGACACGGTTTTCGTGTATCACAACGGCGCGGAATCTTACTATGGCGCAAGGGGATTTCGTGGCTCGCTCCGCGTCTGAATTTTTGACATTGACCTTTACTGCTTTCCTCCACCACACGGCGCAGCATCATCTATTTTCCCATTACAGTCATTGTTCAGTCCATCGCAACGCTCCTCAGCGCGGGGGTACACGGCAGGATTATTGTCGTCGCAATCCTCGTAACTCAGGTAGCCGTCGCGGTCGCGGTCTTTGTAAAAATAGCCTTTGGCAAAATGAAAAGCCCCCGTGCCGACCTCAGTGCCAATAGCCCGACCGGGTACGTCGTCGAAAGGTGCATTGGCGCCAGCCCAAATGCGGGACAAACTCGCCTGGTCGGCAGCATCGCGGTAGGTAGCCCACTGTAAAGTGACATCCACACCGGGGCCTTTTTCGAGGCGTAAAAATCGGCTGTTGGCCCTTATGGCAAACTCGCCCAAACCGCCGGGAAAATATGCATCGCCCGTAAGCAGAGTCAGGACTTCCGCCGCAGAGTGTGAAAAAGCCGCATGCTCTGAAACGAAACCTGCACAGGGCGGAGTGATGAAGTATTTGGGCTGATAAGGGTACCAGTTTTCAGCCAAAATCCAGCCTACACCCGCAATATCAGCAGTTGAATCCTTTACTGCAAACGGGCCTTTCCAGGCAAAAAACTTGATTTTGCCGAGATGTTCACTTTTAGCGCCGGCCAATGCATCGCCTTTTTTTACTAATTCAATTCGTCCGGGTATGAGCGGAATGCCCGCCGGATGGTATGACGGCAGTTTAGGGTCAGTGCTTTGGCCGAGAGAAGCCATGTAACGCAGGGCGGTGATGGGGCGCGCTCCATCGTACCAGCCTTTGAGTCCCCAAGCCGCGATGGCCGCGTCGTGCAAAGCACCTCCGAGTACGAAACAGGATTTGACATCCCACTCCAAATCGCTCATGACAGAGCCTTTGCCATTGAATTTTTTGACCAAACCTGCTTGGTCGCTGACGTAGTTCAACAAAGCCAGCCAATGTCCGGGCGGGGTTTCGGCATTCGGGCCTTCTGCCCAATATTGCACCGCTACGCGGGTAAAATCGCCGCGCGGAACCATTTGCGAAGCATAGGATTGTCCGGTACGAGGGTTGATTTCATGACCGGTACCGGGATCACGACCGGTGGCGAGGTCGTAAAAACTGCGCAGTTCCGCCAGATTTTTGGGGTAATGTTGCACATTGCCCATGCTTCGGGGGGAGACGTCCCACGTAGTGCCATCAGCAGGGTCAAGTAAAGCCGACCAGGCGGCGACCAAGGCAAAATTCCACATAAACTCTTGTGAAGTGCCGCCACCTTTGGCCGTATCGAGACGGGGAAAAAAGTCGCTGCCAGGGTCGTGATAGACCCGGTATTCGTGTCCGTCGCGGCGGCAGACTTTCAGGTCGTGTTTCTTCAAAGCGAATGGCTTCACTTGCTCCCACGCCACGCCCTGAAAATTTTGAGTACCTGTAATTCGTCGGCCAGTTGGGTCCACAGAGTCAATATAAGTTGAAAGTGGTCGCCCGCCGCATTTGCACTCCAGCATGGGATAGCCATCCTGGTCAATGGCGCGGTTCAGCTTAAGCGGTTGCCAGCGATTCGGATCTTGCAATCTTCCGGGGCCGGGCTTTATCACCTCCAACGGCGGGTTTATGGGTCGGTAATTTTGAGCAGCGTAGTTGTTTTTTTCATTCGCACCATCCTGATTTCCCATTTGCAAAATGCATTGCGCGAGGTAGTTGCCGAGAGCGGCAGGCGAGCCGGAGGAATAGTCGAAGGAAAAATTGCGAAAATCATAGCCGTGTTTTTGCATAATGTCCCTGAAGCGTTGGACCGCGCCGGCGCCCTGCGGCGATTGCGAAAAACGCGCAGTCAACAGCCGGTACGCGGCAAAACTCATGGCCTCTTTGCGCGCCGCTTCCACATCTTTGGGCGCGGGTACGCCACTGCACGGACAAGCGACTCCTTCCACTGTTTTTCCAAGCAGATAAGGCTGGGCTTCATCGTCGTAAGCGGCCCAGGCATCATACAGCGCGACCGAAAAATGGAAAATATTGCGCGCCTGCACGGTGGGCCGGGCGAGGTCTTCCCGCATGGACTGAAGCAAGGCTTCGTTCCATTCTCGTGCGATGGAATGTTGCTGCTGCGCGGCAAGACTTTGTATAAAAACTGCGAAAAAAACGAGCGCGGCAAATCGTACTTTAGGCAAAAGGCACATACGCAAAGGCAGTTCTGATTCAGGTTAGCAGAATTGGCTCAAAGGTATTTGTTTCCATTTGAACCCCATTCGTGGCACGACTCGAAGTCGTGCCACGAATATCTCGCGTTATCTTTCGCCTCAAAAAACGAACAATGCGTTTCTCCTTTTTACCCGCCATAGCCTTGGCGACGGCGGGCATTTTGCTACTCTCCTCCTGCGCTACTTCCCGCCACGCCGAGCGCCGTTTTGCCAAAAAAATTCAAAAAGAGGTGGAAAAGTCGCCCGTTTTCAACCGCGCTTTCACGGGCTTCACCTTGCTTGACCCTGAAACGGGAAAAACATTGACTGACATAAACGGCGACAAATATTTCACCCCTGCCTCGAACACGAAAATTCTCACGCTGGCGACTTGTCTGGAAATGTTGGGGGATTCGGTGCCGGCGCTATCTTATTATCATTTGGGCGATTCGCTGGTTTTCCGGGCAACCGGCGACCCTACTTTTTTGAATCCCAATTTTAATTATTGGCAGAAAGGATATCATTTTTTGCTGCAATCCCCGGCAAAGAGAATTTTTGAAAAATCATATCAGGGTCATTTAAAACGATTTGGGCCGGGTTGGGCCTGGGAGGATTATGAATATGATTATTCGACACGCAGGGAGAAATTTCCATTGTTTGGAGGTTTGATGAGGCTGTCGGCCGTACGCCCCGACTCTTTAAAAATAGAACCGGATTACTTTAGAAAATTATTACGCCCTGTACCATGGGATTCCGGTTACTTCAGTATTACGGAAGTGGAACACTTCATTTATTACTCTACGAAAACAAGATTTCCATCTGATTATGAACGTTTTATTCCAATTAATTGGCAGCAGTTTATCTCGGACCATCGTTTGTGGGATATACTTGGAAGGCCGGTGTTCGGTGGTTATGGTTTGCCTGAGCCTGATACAATGAGCACGCTCTACTCCACCCCCCTCGACACCGTCCTCCGCCGAATGATGTACCAAAGCGACAACTTCATCGCCGAGCAAATGCTGCTCGTGTGCGCCGGGCAAAAATTCGACATCCTCCAACAAGATACGATCATAAAATGGATGCTCGATAGCGTGCTGACCTCGCTGCCGCAGCGCCCGCGCTGGGTAGATGGCTCCGGCCTTTCGCGCTACAATCTCATCAGCCCGCGCGACCTCGCACAAGTCCTTTTTAAACTTTGGAAAGAACAGCCGCGCGAGTTTTTGCTCTCGCTTTTTCCGGCGGGCGGCGTGAACGGCACGGTGGCGGATTTTTACAAAGGAAAAAATGGCAAGCCTTACGTTTTTGCCAAAACCGGCGGCATGAGCGGGGTACATTGCCTGAGCGGTTACGTCGTTTGCAAAAGTGGCAAAACGCTGATTTTCAGTTTTATGCACAACAATTTCGTCGGCAGCAACCGGGCCTGGAAAGAGGAAATGCAGCGAATTTTGGAGATGATTCGGGAGGGAAATTAGGGGTCATTAAAGTCATTTCGTCATTTGTCATTCGCCGCGCCAGGGTGTTTTCACCCGGCGCATCTCGTGCTTGACAAATAGAGGCATTTTACAACTTCTTCGTGAAGTGCATACTGCTGATGACGAAGCCTTTGTTCAAATAAAGCCGGTGCGCGTCGTGGCGGGCAGGGCCGGAATCGAGTGTGACGCAAGCGTAACCGCGTTGCCGGGCAAGGTCGAAGACGAAATCGAGCAATTTCCCCGCGTAACCTTTGCCCCGATGTGCTTCGAGCGTCGTGAGGTCGTCCACGTAGATTTGTTTGCCATCGAAGAGTTTTTGCTGGTAGCGATAGCCGATGGCGGCGGCGGCGATGCCATTTTCTTCGATAAAGGCGAGTTCGTAACCTTCCGCGAGCATTTCTTTCACCAAAGGGACGAATTTGTCCTCTTCCAAATGGGGACGGAGCAGTTTTATCACAGGCCAACATTTCAGGATGTCGGCATCGGTGCGGGCGAGTTGAATTTGCATAAAGTATTGTTTTTCAGAAAAAAATGGATTACCCTCAATCCTTTTTCAGCGTCCATTCAAACACATAATCGCCCGAACCATATTCCAGTTCGAGACCGTCGCCTTTGAGCGAGGCCGTTTTCAGTCCTGCTGAAAAACCGAGTGGGACGCCGTTTTCCCGTATTTCTTTGTTGTCGGCGCGAGGCAGCCGGATGGTCGCGCTGGTGTTCGGCGGAATGCTGACGCGCAGGGTGATTTTGTCGCCCGAACGTTCCCAGCCGGAGGCGATTTCACCGTAACTGCTTTGGAAAGAGGCTTTTGCGTAAGTCAGTTTTGTCGTCAGGTGCGGCTCGATAAGGATTTTTTTGTAGCCCGGTTCGCCCAATCGCAGCCCCGCGACAGCCTGATACATCCAGTCGCCGACGGCGCCGTAGGCGTAGTGATTGAACGAATTCATGCCGGGTGTTTGAAACGTCGAGTCGGGTTTTTGGCCGTCCCAGCGTTCCCAAATCGTCGTCGCGCCCATCTTCACCGGGTAAAGCCACGAGGGGTAAGTTTCCTGCAAAAGCAAGTCGTAGGCGAGTTCGGATTCGCCGTTTTCGGAGAGCACGTGACACAAATAAGGTGTACCGAGAAAACCCGTCGAGAGGTGTTTTTTCTTTCGCAAAATGTCTTGTTTGAGAAAATTCACGGCGGCGGGTCGCAGGTGTTCGGGCATTAAGCCGAAATGCAAAGCCAGCACATAAGAAGTTTGCGAAGCGGAAGAAATCGTGCGGCCCGACGGCGTAATGAATTCATTTACAAACACTTTTTTGATTTTTTCAAAAAGGTCTTTGTATCGGGCGGCATCTTCGGTTTTACCCAAAACCGTCGCCGCGCGGCTCACCAAATCGGCGCCGTGTGCGAAAAAAGCCGTCGAGATAAAATCGTGATTCGTGTGCGCGTCGGGCTGAACGTGATAGTCCAAATGGTCGGGCGAAGGGTGGTAAAACAGCCAGTCGCCGAAGACGCTGCCGCCTTTCCAAATCAGCGAATCGCCCGATTTTTTGTGGATGAAATCCACATAGGCCTTCATGCTGGCGTACTGACGTTCAAGCAGTTGCCGGTCGCCATAGACTTCATACATCGTCCAGGGGATGATGACCACCGCGTCGCCCCAGCCGGCGGAAACGCCCACGTTCATCGAGTCGGGCCGGTCCAACACGTTGGGAATGACGAAAGGCACGGCGCCGCTCGGTCGCTGTTCGGCGGCCAAATCTTGCAGCCATTTGCTGAAAAACGCCGCCACGTCCATATTGAAAGCCGCAGCACGGGCAAAGGCTTGAGCGTCGCCCGTCCAGCCCATGCGCTCGTCGCGTTGGGGGCAGTCGGTCGGAATGTCCACAAAATTGCCTTTTTGTCCCCATAAAATGTTGTGCTGCAATTGATTGACTAAGGGGTGCGAGCATTCGAAAGTCCCGGTCGGCGCCATGTCGGAATGCACGACGACGCCAATCAAATCGCCCGTTTTCAGATCTCCTGGATAACCTTCGATGGCCACGTAGCGAAATCCCATGAAGGTGAAACGCGGCTCGTACACCTCGCCCGCCTTGTCGCCGCGCAGTGTGTAGCGGATTTGCTGTTTGGCCGAACGCAGGTTTTCCGTGTAAAAATTGCCATTTTTGTCGAGCACTTCGGCGTGTCGGAGGGTGACGGTGCGGCCTTTTTTGCCTTTGACTTTAAGGCGAACCCAGCCCACCATGTTTTGCCCCATGTCGGCCACGAGTTCGCCTTTCGGAGTGATAAAAAAACGCACAGGCTTGATTTCCTGTATTTTACGAACGGGAACACTGACGGCGGCAATCAAATCTGTTTTGGGAAAATTCGCCACCGAGACATTTTTCCAACTACGGTCGTCGAATTTGATGCTGTTCCAACCGGGCATTTCCCGTCGCGCGTCGTAGTCTTCGCCATAATAGATTTCGTTCTTGCGCACGGGGCCTTCGTTCGAGCATTTCCACGAGCCATCGGTCACGACCCACGCTTCCGAGCCGTCGGTATAGCGGACGTGGATTTGGCAGAGGAAGGCCAACTTTTTTCCATAAAACGCCCAGTTTTTTTCCCAGCCAAGACCACTTCGCCACCAGCCTTCGCCGAGCATGGCGCCGACGGCGTTGGGGCCGTTCGTCAGGAATTTTGTCACGTCAAATGTCTGATACTGAAGGCGTTTGTAGTAAGTCGTCCAGCCGGGCGTGAGCACTTCGTCGCCGACTTTTTGGCCGTTCAGGTAAAATTCGTAGAGGCCGTGCGCGCTCACGTAGGCGTGGGCAAACGCGATGTCTTTTGTCGTTGAAAATTCTTTGCGGAGCATCCACGCGGGCGAATAGCGCGGCGGCGCGGCTTCGGATTCCGGCTCAACCCACG
>Ga0209172_10000307_pt1 | contig 139691 bp, 125 predicted proteins | sample LarsenN4metaG_FD_184113 | JGI IMG/M metagenome (GOLD analysis project Ga0209172, IMG submission 184113) | Hot spring sediment bacterial and archeal communities from British Columbia, Canada, to study Microbial Dark Matter (Phase II) - Larsen... ...
GTACGACCTTGGCGGCGTGCACCACGGCACCATAGCCGGTGGTCACCGCGCAGCCGAGCAGGGCCATCCGATCCAGGGGAAGGTGCGCGGGGACCTTGAGGAGGGCCCCCTCCGGGATCACGGAATACTCCGCGAAGGTGGACACGCCGCCGAACCGCTTGATCTCCTGCCCGTCCAGGCTGAAACCGGTGCCGCCGCCGGGGAGGGTGCCCGTCCGCCGGAGCTCGGTGCCCGAGATACACAGCGCCGGTTTCCCCCGGAGACAGAATTCGCAGCTCCCGCAGCTCAGGCGCCAGAGGGCAACGACGTGGTCTCCGGGCTTCAGGGAGGTCACGCCGGACCCCGCCTCGGCGACCACGCCGGCCCCCTCGTGTCCGAGAATCGCGGGCAGCGGCGCCTCCAGGTCGCCCTTCATCACGTGCAGGTCGCTGTGGCATACCCCGGCGACCGCCATGCGGACCAGCACCTCGCCGGCCCGGGGAGGGGCGACCTCCACCTCGCGGATCGCCAGCGGCTGGCCCGGCTCGAACAGTATGGCCGCTCGCGCTTTCATCGTTCGAGCCCCGACATTCAATCTCCCTCCACGCGCTACATCACCACGCCGCCGTCCACGTGCAGGGCCTGGCCGGTGATGTTTCGTGCCTCCTCCGAGGCGAGAAAGACGGCGGCCCAGCCGATGTCCTCCGGGACCTGCTCCCGCTTCATGGGGATGACGGCGTTGACCCGGCTCTCGAAGACCTGGCGCGGCGTCATGCCGGCATACTGCGGGTTGGTCTTGGCCATGTGTTCCGCCAGCTCCTGCCAGAAGGCGGTCCAGAGGATGCCGGGGCAGATGGCATTCACGTTGATCCCGTGCGGCGCCAGCTCCTTGGCCACGATCCGGGTGAAGGTGATGACCCCCATCTTGGACACGCTGTAGGGCGGCATGACGGGAGAGCTCATCGTGCCGGCGATGGAGGCGATGTTGATGATCCGGCCGGCCTTGCGCTCCGTGAAGTAGGGGGCGATGGCCTTGCAGGCGTAGAAGATGGACTTCACGTTGACGTCATAGACCCGGTCCCAGTCCTCCTCGGTGTTATTGGTGAAGGGCAGGCCGGGCTTGCAAGAGACACCCGCATTGTTGACCAGGATGTCGATCCCGCCCAGCTCCTTCCGCACCTTGTCGAAAAGCGCCGGGAAGTCGGCCTCCTTGGTCACGTCGGTCTTGACCACCAGGGCTTTGCGGCCGAGAGCCTTGACCTCGTCGGCGACCTTGGCGGACGGCTCCGGCTGGATGTCGGCGATGGCGACGTCTGCGCCTTCCTTCGCCATGCACAGGACGATTCCCCGTCCGATGCCCATGGCCCCGCCGGTCACGATGGCTACCTTGCCTGCGAGTCGCATGGTCTGATCCTCTCCTTCCTCGATACTTGACGGGATAATTGACGAATGGACGAGTCACTTATCTCATTCGAATGACCAATGACCAATGACGGTGGGCGACAGCCAGCCGCGGATCGCCTGATCCCCTCGGCTGGGTCCCCGGCGCGCCGTCAAGTGGTATTCCCCGAACCACATCCCCCATTGGCCATTGGGATTTGGTCATTCCCGCATTATTCGGGGACACCAATAGTGCGGGCTAACCCGTCCGTTACCAGGTGTCGCCGGGCTTGGCGGCCCACTCGATCCCCAGCTCGGCCAGCTTGGCGAAGGTGGGCCAGCCCGTATCCGGATCCCAGCCCTCCATCTGGTGGTAGAGGCGGAGGGCGCGGGCAAAGGTCTCCGGGTCGATCCGGACGCCCTTCAGCGGCCCGTCGGTGAAGGGCTCGTGCAAGCGGGCCGGCAACAGGTCGTCCTTGGGCGTGAAGCCCTCGCGGCAGTTGAAGACGCGGGCTAGGGCCGCGCCGCGCTCCACCACCTTGAAGAGTTCCCACAGGCTGGTGTCCCAGCCGGTGAGGGCCCGGGTCAGGTTCACCACGGGGGTGACACCCAGGATGTCAATGGGCGCCGCTGCCAGGTTGCAGATCCCCAGGGAATGGCCCAGGTTCCACCAGTGCTGGGCGTAATAATACGCCCGCACCTTGCGGGGTGACAACTCCAGGCGGGGCAGGGGCTCGCACAGGCCCAGAGGCTCCAGGGCGTGGCCGCCGGAGGGATGGAACCCCTCGTAGGCCGGATCGTGCGGGGCCCGCATGTGATCGGCCCCCCCGGGGGCCGTGGCGTAGGCCAGCGACAGTCCCTGCTTGCCCCGCGGCTCGTGCAGGGGGATCTCCTGCCCCTTGACGTGCAAGGCATAGCGTTCTGCGCCCCGGCCGATCCGCTGCGCCGCCCGCTTCACCCCGTCCGCCAAAACGTCGCCGAAGCCTTCCCGCCGGGCCAGCTTCACCACCATCTGAAGCAAGGCGTCCCCGTTGCCGAAGCGGAGATCGATCCCGTCGGTGTCGTCCCTGGTCAGGATCCCCCGCTCGCAGCATTCCATGGCGAAGGCGATGGTCATACCAGTCGAGATGGTGTCCAGGACATACTCGCCGCAAATCTGGTTGAACTTGGCAATGACCTTGAGGTCCCCGATCCCGCAGGCGGAACCGCTGGCGCCGATGGTCTCGTACTCGGGACCGCCATACTTGGGCGTGACCTCCAATTCCGGGACCTCCACCTCGCGCTTGCAGGCGATGGCACAGGCGAAGCAGGTGCCCTCGTCGGTGAGGATGGTCGCGGCCATGTGCTGGCCGCTGATCTCCCTGGCCTGCTCGAAGGAGCCCTGCTGGAAATTGCGGGTCGGGAGGATCCCATCGGCGCTCATGGTCGTCACGTTCCGCGAGGTGCCGAACTTGTGGAGCATGTCGGCCTTTCGGTCATAGTGCTCGCGGAACCACTTCTGGACCTGGGCCAGCCCCTCGGGATCCTTGGGCTCCAGCTTGCCCTTGCCCCGGACGGCGATGGCCTTGAGCCGCTTGCTGCCCATGACGGCGCCCAGGCCGCAGCGGCCGTTGAAGTGTTTCAACTCGTTCACGATGTTGGCCAGCCGGACGCCCTTTTCGCCGGCAATGCCGCACTGGAGGATGCGGGCCCGGCTGTCGGTCTGCTCCTTGAGGGTGTCCTGCACCTCGCCCGACAGTTTTCCCCACAGGTGGGAGGCGTCCCGGAGTTCTGCCGTGCCGTCGGCAATCCACAAATAGACCGGCCGGGGCGATTGGCCGGAGACGATGATCCCGTCGAAGCCGGCCAGCTTCAACTCGGGCCCCCACCACCCGCCGGCCTCCCCCTCGCCGTATCCGCCGGTGAGGGGGGACTTGGCCGCCACCGTGAACCGGTTAGTGCCCGACACCGGCGCCCCCGTGGTGAGACAGGTGGTGATGACCAGGAGGTTATCCGGGCCGAGGGGGTCGATCCCCGCCTTGACCTCGCGGACGAGCCAGTAGGCGGCCATGGCGTTCCCGCCCAGGTACATGCGGTACACAAGCTCGGGGACCTCCTCGACCCGGGTCTCCCCCCGGGTCAGGTCCAGTCGAAGGAACTTCCCGTTGTATGGACCCTGCATGTGTCCCTCCTTCTCGTGGCATCAGGATTTCGCACGACGTCCCCCGGCCCAGCCTCACAGGACTGGGCAGGGGCGAGCCGGGTCGGCGTAATTGTGCCCCAAGGTCGTGGGAGAGAAAACCCCTGACCGAGGGAGGTTCGGATGTGCAGACCTTTCTCCAGGGACCGCTGGCGGACAGCCACCAGGGACTCTAGAGGCTTGACGCTGGCCTCGCAAGCGGCAGGGAGAGAAGGAGAGGACCGGGTCACAGGTTCCCCTTGCCTGACAGCGGGTGGGTACAAGATAATGCCGGGCGGTTGATGCTGGCGGAAGGGATGGGAGAGCGGGAGTCGTGTTTCGCATCGGATGGCTTTCTACCGGGCGGGACGAGGCGGCGGCCTTCCTGCTCATGGAGGTCTGGAAGGCCATCCGTGCGGCCAGGATCCGGGCGGAAATCCCATTCGTGTTCTGCAATCGGGATCGGGGGGAAAGCCGGGTGACAGACGAATTCCTCCGCCTGGTGGACGAGCTTGGGATCCCGGTCCGCACGCGGTCGTGGAAGGCCTTCAAGGCGCGCTACGCGGAAGGCGCCGGGGAGATCACGGACCGCGAGGCCCTTCGGATCGCCTACGATCGCGAAGTGGCGGCGGCCCTGGGGGCGGCCGACGTCTATGCGCTGGTGGGCTACATGCTGATCTTGGGTCCCGAGCTGTGTGAGCGGTTTCCGTTCCTCAACCTTCATCCTGCCCCCCCGGGGGGCCCGGCCGGCGCGTGGGAGGATGTGATCTGGCACCTGATCGAGGCACGGGCCTCCGAGTCGGGGATCATGATCCATCGCGCTACGCCCGAGCTGGACCGAGGGCCCGTCCTGACGTACTGCCGGTACCCCATCCGGGGGGGCGTCTTCGATCCGTTGTGGTCCGAGTGGGAGGAAGCGGTGCGGGCGGGCAAGCGCGACCGGGGCAGTCCCCCGCGGCTCTTTCACCGGATCCGCGAGGCCGGCGTGCGTCGCGAGGCGCCGCTCTTGGTTGAGACGCTGCGCGCCCTCGCCGATGGTCGCATCCGCGTTGCCGGGGCGGGGGTGTACCGCGACGGCGCGCGGTTGGACATGGGATTGTGCCTGACAGACGAGGTGGAGGCACGGGTCGAAACGGAGGGCGGGTCATGCGATTGATCTTCTTCGATCTGGAGGGGCCGCTGTCTCCACAGGACAACGCCTACGAGGTCATGGGGCTCATCCCCGACGGCCACCGCCTGTTCGAGGTCCTCAGCCGCTATGACGACCTGCTCACGCTGGAGGGGCGGGAGGAGTACGAGCCCGGCGACACCCTGCGGCTGATTGTTCCCTTCCTGGTCCGTCATGGCATCACGGCCGATGACGTCAGGCGCGTCTCGAACAGGACCGGCCTGGTGCCTGGCGCGGCCGACCTCATGGCGCGCCTGGGATCGGAGGGGTGGGAGGTCTCCGTGGTCTCCACCAGCTATGAGCAACACGCCACCAACATCGGGGCCAAGCTCGGGCTGCCGATGGCGGCGATCCACTGCACCCGCATCGCCTTCGATCACCTCCGCGCGCGCTTGACCCAGAAGCATCTGGGCCAGGTGGCAGCCATGGAGACGACCATCCTGCGAGAACTGTATAGCGATGACCTGTCCAGCGGATCAAAGGACGAGTTGATCCGAAAGCACCTGGATCCTTTCTATTGGGGGGCGGGCCTGGCGGAGGTGCTCTTTGGCCCGGGATCGGACGTGACCGTCGTCGGAGGCCGCCGGAAGGCCTGGGCCATGGAGGCCGTGGCGCGGTCCAGAGGCGTCTCCCTTCGGGAGGCGGCCTTTGTGGGGGACAGCATCACGGATATCCAGGGAGCCCGGCTGATCGAAAGCCTTGGAGGGCTGGCCATCGCCTTCAACGGAAATGCCTTCATCCTGCCCCACGTGACGGCTGCCGTGGCCGCGACTCGACTGGACAGCGTGTATCCGGTGCTGGAGGCATGGGGCTCGGGAGGGCGGGCGGGGGCAAAACGCATGATCGCCGAGGCGCCGAAGCGCTCGCAGGATGACGGGCCGCACTTCCACTGGATGGTAGGCAGCGAGGAGGCTCGGCTGAACGAGGTGATCGCCCTGCACAAGGTCTTCCGGGGCCGCATGCGTGAGGCGGCCGCGAAACTCGGCTGAGCCCCCTCATCCATGCCTTCTCCCCCGGAAAGGGGGAGAAGGGTCGGTTGAGGGGGTGGGATAAAAGAGCGAATAGGATCGTGGTGAGCACATGACCCCCCCAGTGCCCTCGACAGAGCTCGCGCCGGCCCCCACGCTCGATGTGATCGGGTTCGGGGCGATGAACCTGGACGAGATCGCCGTCGTGCCGCGGATCGTCGTGGACGGCGAGACGCGGGTCCGGGAGCTGTACCGGCGGCCGGGCGGCTCGGCCGCCAACACGGTGTACGCCCTGGCCAAGCTGGGGATGACGACAGGTCATGTGGGGGCGGTGGGAGACGATGCGGAGGGCCGCGCCCTGGTCGCGGATCTGACCAGCGTCGGTGTGGATACCCGCCTATTGGCGGTCAAGCATGGCGTACCAAGCGGACTGGTCAGGGCCATAGCCGATTCGACCCGCCGGTCGCTGTATGTGTACCCGGGGGCCAATGACCTGTTCAGTCGGCGCGACGTGCCCCTCTCCTACCTGCGACGAGCCAGGGTTCTCCACCTGACCTCCTTCGTGAACCCGAAGCAACTCGCCCTGCAGGTGTGGGCGGTCCGGCGGATGCCCGCGTCGGTGAAGATCAGCTTCGCTCCCGGCGGTCTGTACGCGGCGCGGGGGATGTCCGCCCTCCGCCCTATCCTCGAACGGACCCGGGTGCTGTTTGCCAACCAGGACGAGGCCGGGACCTTGACCCGTCGGAAGGACGTGCGCGCCGCGGCCGAGGTGCTCCTGCGTCGGGGGTGTGGGATCGTGGTGATCACGCTGGGAGCGGGGGCCGAGATAGATCGAGTCGAGAGTCGAGAGCCGAGATCGAAGCGCCGGAAGGTGCGGGCGGGGTGTTACGTGACGGACAGCCGGGCAGAGGAGATCCTCCCGCCGATCGTGCGGGGTCGTGACAGCGTGGAGAGCGTAGGTGCCGGAGACGCCTTCGCCGCCGGGTTCCTGTACGGCCTGCTCAAGAATCGCCCGCCGCGGGAGTGCGCCCGGATCGGTCAGCTTGTCGCTCACTGCTCCCTGCGCGCCCCGGGGGCCCGCGAGGGATTGCCGACCCTGCGAGAGGTGCGGGAGGCCTATCGGCGGCACTTCGGACCGGTCCCGTTTTAGCCCCCTGCCCCTAATCGTTGTCCTTGCATCGTTACGCCGTGTTTGGTATAAGCAACCTCACAACTCAAGGTTACCTTCGGACGGCGGAGAAGCCTGGAAAGCCAGAATCTGGAGGGGGCTATGCACGGAACGCGCGCCGATTTTCCCCCTAGGATCGGCGCGTTTTCTTTCAATCGTCTCACCGGCCAATGACCAACATGCGACCGATCTAGGGCGAGGTGACATGAACCACAGCGAGATCGTCAGCTTCATCTGGGGAGTGGCGGACTTAATCCCATCGCCGCTAAGTTAATTTGTAACTAGCTGAATTGATTGGCAGCTCTGACCACAGTGTGCTTCCCGCCCCCGGGAGCGCCCCTCGGGCGCCGGGCCGCGACGGAACTCCGCCGGCCCCAGGGGGTCCCCGGCGGAGTAGGGCCGTCTTGCTCCTGGTCGTCGGCCCGCCTGTGGCGGAGCTCCTCCACGCCGCCGTCATGCCACCGGCATGACACGGCGACCGGCGCAGCGGTCCACGGGTACCCACCGGGTGCGGCCGGCTGCCTTCAGGCCGGCTCCCGGGGGCGGAGTCGAGAGCGAATTATCTTAGCGGCGATGGGACTTAATCCGCGACAGCTTCAAGCGGGGGAAGTACCAGGACGTGATCCTGCCACTCACCGTCCTGCGGCGTGTGGATTGCGTGCTGGCGCCAACGAAGGAAAAGGTCCTCGCCACCAATGCGAGGTTCAAAGGCAAGCTCGAGAACCTGGACCCCCAGCTCCGCAAGGCCTCAGGCTTCGCTTTCTACAATACCTCCCGCTACGATTTCGAAAAAAGGCTGGTCTCCCAAAAGTGTCTGGGGCACAACTGGTTGAATTCCTTGTTCTACACGACGCAGGCCGTGCAATCGCCGATTCTTTTTTGCCGGCCAACCTCATGGAACCGTCGGGCGGGCGGGGGGCCCCCGAAGGCGCCGGCCGAGAGCGCCCGGGGGCTGCCCGCCCTGAGGAAGAGCAGGGCGCGTTCAGGAACCTGGCGGTGAGCAAGAAGAAGGATCCGGGGGCCAAAGCCGCAGAAGAGGCCGCGGGGCGGGCAGAACAGGAGTCGATTCGCCGGATGCTCGAAACCCTTCCCGCGACTGTCTTTAAGGACCGCGGGGCATTCCTGAAGACGCTCAAGGCGGCTACAAAGGCTGCCGGACTCACACTCGCGGCGCCGATTCAGAAGGCCATCCTCTCCGCCCTATCTGAACGTGACGAGACTGCGGAAATCTGTCCAGACAAGGACGGTCACCCCGAACCCGATCCCGAGTTGCGCGACACAGAGAACGTGCCGCTGTCGGAAGCCATCGAGGCGTTCTTCGAGCGCGAGGTTAAACCCCATGTCCCCGATGCCTGGATCAACACCGCTAACCGCGACCACAAGGACGGCGAGGTGGGCAAGGTGGGCTACGAGATCAGCTTCAACCGCTACTTCTACAGGTACACCCCGCCGCGCCCCCTTGAGGAAATCGAGGCCGACATCAAGGCCGTCGAGAAGGAGATCTTGGAAATGCTCCGCGAGGTCGCAGATTAGGACTTGCATTTCCCTCAGCCTCTGCGATATCATTTTGCTATCATGCTCTCAAGAAAGGAGGAGGTTAGGGATGCCCCAGCTACTTGTGAGGAACCTGGACGAGGATACCATAGAACGGCTAAAAGCCTCCGCGAAACGGCACGGGCGCTCGCTCCAGGGGCACGTGAAGGCCGTCCTGGAGGAGGCGACGGTTTTTTCTCCTGAAGAGGTATCAGCGGTAGCCAGGAAGTGGCGGGCGAAGTTTGCTGGCAAGCGATTCAGTGATAGCGCAAAACTGATCCGTGAGGATCGGCAGCGGTGATACCACGTGTGGTGGATGCGAGTATCGCCATCAAGTGGCTGCTCCCCGAGATCCACAGCGCAGCCGCCCTTCGTATTCTCGAGGGACGAAATGAACTATTCGCCCCCGACCTGATTTGGGCAGAAGCAGGGAATGTGCTTTGGAAACGAGTCAGGAGCGGAGCAGTTTCAACTGACAATGCGCAGGCCCTCCTCCGCGACCTCAGGCGCTTTCCAATTACGACGCTTCCGATGGGCAGCCTCGTTGAATCCGCCCTCGAGATTGCTGTGAGCTTCGGGAGAACCGTATACGACAGCCTCTACCTTACATTGGCCCTCAGCAGGCAATGCCAACTGGTCACGGCGGATCGGCGTCTGTATAACAGTCTCAGGCGTGGCCCGCTGGCCCCCACTCTTCTCTGGGTCGAGGATATCCCGTGAAGTACAAACCTTACCCGGCCTACAAGGACGCCCGGGTGGAGTGGCTAGGGGAGATCCCGGCGCATTGGGAGATACGGGCCCTCAAGCGGGATTTCGCTGTTCGCTTGGGGAAGATGCTCCAGAACCAACCGTCGTCAACCAGGGATACCTTGGAGTTCTCCCTCCGAGCGGCTAACCTTACTTGGTCGGGCGTCGATGTGACAGATATACGGTCGATGTGGTTCTCGCCAGGGGAGAAGGACTTGTACGAACTCAAACCTGGGGACCTCCTTGTTAGCGAGGGTGGTGATGTCGGCAGAGCATCAATGTGGCGAGGCGAGATCGCACCCTGTTACATCCAGAATGCCATTAACCGCGTTCGGTCGCGGGGAGCAGATCTTACGGATTTTCTGTTTTACTGGATTTATGCATTGAAGCACACGGGATACATTGACATGCTCGGTAGTGTCCCGATTTGTGTAGAAAAACGTATGTCCCGGTCTTGCTGCTTGGAAAATGCCCTCTCCAGTTGCCCTACAATCGACGATCTCGGAGCAACCCATACCTGAGTATCTCTGCTCAGGCGGCTTTCGAGGAGCGGTGGACTGGGACCAGACCTATGTCCTGCCAGCCGTCGATCCGTCGCATCTGAATCTGCCCAGAGGCCAGGAGCCCAAAGAGGAGGACCTCGGCCGTCTGAGTGTCGGGGAGCGACCCTTGGGTCTTGACTCGCCGGCGGAACTCCCCATGGAGGCGCTCGATGGCATTGGTGGTCCGGAGCGCCTTCCACTGGCTCGGCGGGAACCGGTAGAAGGTCAGGAGCGCCTCGCCGGCCTCCAGCAGGCTCGCGGCCACCTTGGGCGCGAGCTTCCGCCACTTGGCCCCGAAGCGCTGATGCGCCGTCCGGGCTTCCGCCTCGCTGGCGGCAGAGACGATCCGGGAGTAGTCCGCCTGGACCCCCTCGGCCGCGTGCCGGGGCGCATGGCGGAGGAGATGGCGCAGCTTATGCATCGTGCAGCGCTGCACCGCCACGCCCGGCCAGGTGGCGGCGACGGCCTGCGCCAGCCCCGGGCTCCCGTCGAGGATCACGAGCACCGGCGCCTGGACGCCGCGCGTGGCCAGCCCCGCCACGAAGCCCGCCCAGGCGCTCGTGGACTCGGCGGCGCACAACTCCAGATCGAGGACCTCCTTCCGCCCCTGGCGATCCACCCCCAGGGCCACCAGGACGGGGACGCTCACCACCTTCCGGGCGATGCGGACCTTGAGGGCGATGGCATCGAGGTACAGGTAGCGGAGGGCGGAGTCGGCCAGGGAGCGGCTGCGCCACTCCCCGAAGAGGGATTTCAGCCGCCCCACGATTCGGGAGACCCCGCTCTTGGAGAGGGGCGCCCCCCGCAGGAGGGGCGACAGGGCCCGGTGAATCCGCCGGCTGTTCGCGCCCGTCAGATACGCGCCCAAGCTGGCCGCATCGACCGTGCGCGCCCGCCGCTGGTAGCGGGGCAGGAGGTGGCTCTCCCATTCGCGCTCCCCGCCCGCGGGGGTGAAGAGGCGCCCCCGCGGGAGCGCCAGCCGCACCTTCCCCAGCCCCGTGGTGAGCTCGCGGGCCTTCGCGCCGTGCCGATACCCGCACCGGGTGGCCACGCGCTCCCCCTTAACCGCCCCCAGGACCTGCGTCAACTCCTCGTCGAACAGGGTGACCAGGGCCTCCCGGAGCTTCCCCCGCAGCGCCTCGGTCAAGGGATCGGGCCCGAGCAGCTCCGCCGGCCCCACCCCGGATCCACATTCCGCTTTCCTCACCGGACGATTGCGCGTAGACTTCCCCATGGGCGTATTCCTCCTCGGTTTGTCCAGCTGCATGTGCAGGTGGACGGGTTGAGAAAGCACCGGGAGAATACGTCCATTTTGCTTTTTCTACAAACCTCGGGACAGGACCATGCCTTTCTGTCGCAGATTGTGACCTTTGCCGACCCCGACCTGGAAAAACTCTACGTCTTTGCCCGCTTGCTCTGGCGCTACCTTCCTGTAGAGCCGGACCATCTTCCCCGGGAGATCCAGCAAAACATTGATATGGAGTCCTATCGGGTCCAGCGGACCTGGAGGGGAAAGATCAAGTTGGAGCGTGGGGAAGGGGAGCTGGAGCCGATCGGGGCGGAGAGGGCGCGGGCTGCCGGACCCGAGCCAGTCGAGCCCCTGTCCCAGATCATTCGAGAATTGAACCAGCGGTTCGGAACGCACTTCACCGAGGACGACAAGGTCTTCATCCAGCAGCTTGAGGAAATGCTGGCCGGGGATCCTGCCCTTACGGCGAGCGGTCGGGTGAACACGCCCGAGAACGCGCGCCTGACCTTCGATTACGTGGTAGGCGACCGCCTCCAGGATATGGTGGACACTAACTTCAAGTTCTACAAGCGCATCACCGACGATCGGGAGTTCTCGAAGTTTCTCCTCGACTGGCTATTTGAGCGATTCCGCAGGAATCTCGAGGTTGAGAACCGCAAAGCTGACTCGGCCCCGGACTGATCCTCTATGAGGACCGCGACAACTTTGCGGAGCCTATGTGGAGCAGGTGCTGGATCTCAGCCGGGGAGTACCGAGGTCGGTGAGGATCGCGTCGCTGTCCTGGCCGAGGAGAGGCGCGGGAGTCCGGGGGGTAGCCGTGATTCTGGAATGAGGGCAATCCGCTCCCCGGGGGGTCCGTGGGCGATGCACCGTAGAGATCGGAGGCATCTCAGGCCTCCTGTCTACTGATCCCCAACTCCTGCCACAACCACCCAATGTCGTACCAGAGGTCCCCGCGCTGGCGGGCGCGGTCCTGCTGGTTCTCGTGCTCTCGGAGCAGTTGGATGAGCTTTGCACGGAGACGCGGATCCTTCGCCGCACTCCGGGGGGTGTTTCCCTCCAGAGCGGGGATGGCATCATCCAGCCAGCTATTGTAATGCCGGTGCAACGTCGGCCCGAGGAAGCTGGCCGCGACTTCCGGGGAAATCTCCGCAGACTCTTTCCAGGATCGGTCTGATCGCGTGGTCGCCCCGATGTTGCGCCACGCGTCCTCCACCACATCAGCACGCAGGCTCAGCGCATCGCCGGCCAGCTCGGCGAGGCGTCCCTTGACCCAGGCCAACCGTTCGGCCGAGAAGGCCTCGACGGTCAGCCGATCCCGTTCCACCGTCAAGGTTGCGAGGCTGGTGACCCCGGGCGTCCGGGGGTCCACCATCCGCTGGGTGGTCAGCATGACGCCGTGCTCCGGCCGCGGCCCCTCTTTCACCCATCGCTTGGCCGGACCGGTGCGGAGCCAGGCGAAATGGCGTGTCCCCGCCGGGTCGTCGCGCTCTGTCGTTTCCTCGAAATCCGCGGCCGTCGAAAGAGCGGCGCGAAGCCGTGAGAGGTCTCGGATCTCGTACCGTAACTGGCCCAGCATGACCGGATGGCCTTCCTCCGTGTGGAGCGCCGGCGGCCGGTAATCCCGGACCATCCTTTCGGCGTACCGGCGGAAGATGAGGGGCTCTGCCCGGAAGAAGTCCCGCCAGGAGGCGTCAGGGTGCTGACGGCGGTATGCATCGTACCCTTCGGAGACGTGCTGCACTAGCTCCTCTCTGTCGGGAGCGTGGAAAGCCGTCACCGAGCCGGAGAGCTGCCGCTCCCCCTGGACGCGGATCACCCGATTGCTGAGCAGATCCCACCGAGCCGCCGACAGGGACCCCCGAACCTCCCGCACCTGGAACGTTTCGCCGGTGAAGACATCCCGGAGGGTCAGGCTCTTTCCCGGCTCCAGGTCTATCACCTCGTGGAGCCCAACCACTGCGTCCTGCCATTCCTCCAGGATGGCCCGCTCCTGGGCCGGGAGGCTGTGGCCGCGCTCCGCCAGGAACCGGGCAATCGGCGTTTGCCCGGTGGCGAGGCGGAAGTCGTGGATCAGCCATTCCAGGTAGGCGCCGAAGTCCGCCTCGCCTTCGGTCTCGTCCATCTCGAGGCGTCGGTGGGCCGGGTCAAACCGTCCTTCGAAGAACTCCTGGAGGGCGCGATCCACGTCGGCCTGGGGCAGCGACCGGGTCACGTACTCAACGAGTCGCTCCCGGAGACGCCCATCCGGGCCCGATACTTGACGCGCGCTGGGAGCCGGCGATTCCTTGGGCAGGCAGCACTTCTTGTATTTCCGTCCGCTGCCACAGGGGCAGGGGGCGTTGCGGCCCACTTTGGGTCCACCCCGGTCTTGCGCAAGCAGGGTCTCGAGTCTGGCCTGGGCTGGCACGGGATCCGGGAGTCGCGTCGCCCGGACCGCCTCGAGGTTGTCCCGTGCGGCCTCCACACCCCGCACGAACTCCCGCCGATCCTTGACTTGGTAGAAGCGCGCCTTGCGCGCCAAGGCGAGACACTGCTTATACGCGGTCAGCGCATTCCCCAGATCTCCCCGCTCCTCTGCCAACTGCCCCAGTCCGGCATGGCCCTCGGCGGCCCAGGGATCCAGCTCGAGCGCCCGGCGGTAGGCGGTCTCGGCCAGCTCCCCTTCCTTCAGGAATCGAAGGATATTCGCATACCCGATGTGCAGGCCGGGATCATCGGGGCGCTGCGCGAGTTGGGCTTCGTAGTCCCGCCGCGCCTCGCGGGGATTCAACCGCCGTCCATCGGAGAGGCCCAGCCGCACAAGGTGCAGGGGTCCTTCGGCGGCCGCCTCGGGGCCTTCCTTCTGGATTCGGGCCATGAGCAAAATGAGTCGCGCCGTGAGGGCGAGGTGCGCCGCAGGCGCCAGGGTGTAATCGTCCTCAAGACCGCATCCTTTGCAGCGGATCCGATCCCTGATGAAGGGTTGCGGGGACTCTCCCTCCGGTACGTCGGGGTCCACATAGACTGCCTTCACGGGATACGTGTACGTCCGGCGACAGCCGTTGCACTGCAGGGCCAGGTCAATGTGCTCTTCGGTAACGTCGGGCAGATCCTGGTCGTTCCCCGCGGCGGGCGATTTGTCCCTCTTCTGCCGGTCGCGGGTGACGGACAGGCGGCCATCGGCGACACCATGAAGGTCGCACAGGAAGGCGAAGGCATCCTCGGCCTGTCGTTCGCCTTCCCGGACCTCGGCGCGCAGGGGGTCCACGAATTCCCGGGCGCCGATCCGCCCGACCGCCTCCAGGAGCGCGTTGGGTACGCGGATGAACAAATCCTCGAAGCGCCGGGCAATCGCCGCGACGGCCCGTCGGGAAGGAAGCCGGATACACACATTCAGAGATTCCTCGAGGGTTCCGGGATCCTCCGCCGAGGCAAGCGCGTCCAAGACCGGATCCACGGCCGGCTCTCCGATACTCACCAGGGCCTCCCCCGCAGCGGCCGGTAGCTCATCGTCATCGCCAGGGACCAGCGCGCCCAGAAGAACCGGGATCGCGCCCTGCGACCCCCAGGCCCCCAGGAGGCTGGCGGCCATGGCCGCCTGGGGCGCCCGCCGCTCGATAGTCTGAATGCACATCCGTTCCCAGCCCTCAGGCAGTCCCGTCGCGACGAGTCGGCTCGCCACTGCGGCCTGGCCCTGCGGATGGGGAAGGCAGGCGTCGCTCAGGAGCCAGCGGAGCTGCCCATCCAGGCTCTCCGGGAGGACGAGGCTTGCCCTTCTTGCCGCCCCGGCAAGCTGATCCAGCGCCAGGAGAAGCAGCCCGACGGCATCCCGCAGCTTCTCTTCGACGCGGTGGATGGCCTCCCCTCGCTCCACCAGCGCGCGGATGAGGAGCAATGACAAGGCCGCCTCGCTACTGTCGGGCGCGCGGGAGGCCAGGGGCGCCGCCAGCGCGAGTAGGCCCTCCATGGCCCGGCCCCACTTCCCCTGGCGGCAGGACTTGCGGATGTCCCTGACGGGGCCGAAGGGCAAGAGATCGGCGAGGCCATCCAGGACCTCCTCCGGGAGGGAGACGTCCGGCGGCTCCTGGTCGTGCTCCAGAGCGTCCCGGAGCGCCTCCGCCCCCTCGGGAAACCCGCACAGGAGCAGCAGGCCGTGGAGCAGGGGGTCGGCCAGCGCATCTTTCGTTTCCCGCGCCCATCGCTCCACCACCAGCGAGATGCCTGGTCCCGGATCGGCGACCATCAGCGACCTGGCCAGGATGGAGGCGATGTCGCCCCGGCCGTGGGAGGGGAACCGCTCGAAAGCCTCCCGGAGGATGCCTGCCGCCTCCGGGCCTGGGAGGATGGAGAGGGCCAGCCACACCCTGGGGTCCCGGTCTTCCACGGGAAGGTGCTTGCGTCGTCGGATCAGGTCCAGGACGCGTGGATCCCCCAGGCGAGCGAGGCTCGCCGCACACGCGCTCCCTATCGCATCTTCGGCGCGTTCCAGGCGGGCATGCAGGACGTCGGCCAGGGAGGTTACCTCCAGGCGGCCCACGAGCTCGACTGCCGTGGTCGCCACGGGAAGGTCCGCATCCTCCAGGCGTCGCCGCAGGATCTCTTCGGGGATCTCCAGCCCCAATTCGTCCAGACGTTCCAGCGCCCACAAACGAACGTCCGCCGAGGGGTGGTCGGCGAAGCGGGTGTAGTCTGCGGCCGTCCAGTACGGGTCGGGGAGTGAGTGGAAGCCGCGGGAAGTATCGCAGGCCATTGTCGTCTATCCTTTTCCGCCGATCAGCCGGTTCAGGGGCGAGTCGGTCTCCCGAGGGGCCCAGGTTTCGCGGACCCAGGCATACGTGGGGTCATCGGCGGCCTGCATGGACCGCACGTCCCCGGCCAGCACGTTCAGATAGTAGCAGTGATACCCCGGGCCGGCCACCACGGGGTGGTAGCCCTCTCGGATCAGCACGAGGTCGTTGTCCCGCAGCGTGAGGGTCTCGTCGATCCGCCCGTCCGGGGTGTACAGCCGCTGGATGGCGAAGCCGTCCGGGTGGCTCATCTTGTAGTAATAGATCTCCTCCAGCTTGACCTCGTGGGGCGGGTTGGCCTGGTCGTGCTTGTGGGGCGGGTAGCTGGACCAGTTGCCGCTGGGGGTGAAGACCTCGACGATCAACAGGCGCTGGGCGGGGAAATCGGGCCGCACCACGTGATAGATCTGGCGGGTGACGTTCTTTCCGCCGCGGATCTCGACGGTCACGTCTTCGGGGCGGATGAGGCGCGGGGAGAAATCCCGCTCGGCCTCGGCGCTGCACAGTGCAATCTCGAGTGCAGTGGTGGCCCGCACCGTATAGGCGGTCTGCCGGGGGAGGTACAGCGCGTGGGGCAACCCGGCGAAGACATTCTCGCGGTTTCCGAGGCCCTTCCAGGCGCCGGCGGTGGACTCGACCTCGCACTCCCCTCCAAGGATGAGCAGCGCCGTTTCGCGGTCCCCCGTCTCCGCAGACAGCCTGTCTCCGACCCGGAGGCTTTGGACGGCGAAGCTGATGTACCGCCAGCCCGCCCGTTCGGGAGTCAGAGAAATGATTTCCCCCGCCTCTCCGGGCTTCACGGAATTCGGACGGATCAACAGATCGGTGTGGGTCGGCATCCCTTCTTCCTCCCGTGACTGGACGAGCTGGACCGTTGAATGGTGGTCCAAGTAGGTCGGACTTCCCCCGAACGAATCAGGGTGCCGGTGACGTCATGGAAAGATAGCATATCCGATGTTCACTCCGCCAACGGGAATCAATCCGCCCATGCCAGCCGCCTGCCACCTTGCCTTGTTGCCCTGACGCTTCACAGCTTGCCGGACATCTTCAGTTGGGGCATAATGGCCCGCCGCGTCAAGAACGGAATGGATTCGGGTGCGGGTCACGACAGGAGCCAAGGATGCCGGACAGAGGCGGGAGAGGGACACCCAAACAGGGGAAGCAGACTGCGACCCGTGCCGTAGTGAGGAGGGAGACAACCATGCTCACCAAAGCCGTGCAGGATGCGATCAACGAGCAGATCAATGCCGAACTGAACTCCGCCTACCTGTATCTCGCGATGTCGGCCTACTGCTCAGCCGCCAATTGGACGGGCTCCGCCCGGTGGATGCGGGTTCAAAGCCAGGAGGAGCTGTCCCACGCCATCAAGTTGTTTGACTACATCATCGATCGGGGTGGGCGCGCGACGCTCAAACCCCTCTCCCAGCCACCGACGGACTTCAAGTCGCTCCACGCCGTCTTCCAGCAGATCCTGGAGCACGAGCAGGGGGTGACCAAGAAGATCCACAAGCTGTACGAGATGGCAGTCAAGGAGAATGACTACGCCACCCAGGTCATGTTGCAGTGGTTCATCACGGAGCAGGTGGAGGAGGAAAAGACCGTCGGCGAGATCCTGGCGCAACTGAAGATGATCGGCGAGCAGAGCACTGCCCTGTTCATGCTGGACAGGCATCTGGGGACGCGGACGGCCGGAAGCTGATCCGAAGGCACTTGGGGGAACCCGTGTCCGTCCTCCCTCGTCGCCTGGAGAGGGGGCCGTGCTGTTTGTGCTCTGCGGGGGACACCGGAGAAAGGAGCCTGCCATGGCCACCATCCAGCCCTATTGCGCAAAGGAGGTCTTCGACCCACCCGCGTATGCCCAGGCCGTGAAGGTGACGGGGGCCCAGGCGATTCTCTTCCTCTCGGGTCAGGTCGCGTACGACGAGAAGGGGAACCCCGCCTACCGGGGCGATTTCGTGGCCCAGGCCCGTGCGGTGTTCAGAGCCATCCAGGCGCAAGTCGAGGCCGGCGGGGGAACCCTGGCGGACGTCGTGAAGCTCAACACCTATCTGACTGACATCCGGCATCGCGCCGACCTGGTTCCGGTGCGCGAGGAATTCTTCGGCAAGAAGTTGCCGGCGTCCACGCTGGTGGGGGTCAGCGCGCTGGCCCGGCCCGAGTGGCTGATCGAGGTGGAGGCCATCGCGGTGCTGTAAGGCCTGACCGTATCCAATCCCGGCCTCAAGCCCGGGACTCCTTCTGGTTGCGAAACGAAGTGGCGCAGTCCCCTATCAGCTGGACGGAGGGCCCGGGGGTAGAGGCTCGAAGGAGGAAGGCTCAGGCGGGAGGGGTCAAAGGACCCCTCCCGCCAGGAGATCAGAGAAGATGGGCAACCCAGGGGCGGGGTCGTCGGGTCGTGCTTAGCTCCGCCGGCGGGCCCTTGGTTGGGCCTGGCGCGTGAGCTTCCGCCTGGAAGCTCGGGGCACGCCCACAGCCACCCTGCCCTTGGCTCGCAGGGCGTCCAGGTACTTCCTGATGGCGCGATACTGGCTCCGGCCATCCAGGCCCGCCTCGGCGAGGACCATCTCGCCCTGGCCGCTCCCGAGGAAGTGCCCCTTCCGGAACGGATGCAGCGTCAGGGAGCGGCCCAGATCGGACTTCACCCACCGGAACATGGTCGGCAGGGTAAAGCCGGTGATCCCCATCGCCTCCAGGGCCCGCTCCTCCGGGAAGATCTGGCGCTGCTTGGCGGCGGGGAGCAGGTCGAACAGCTCCGCGCTGGACACGTAGTAGATCCAGAGGTCCAACCCGTCCTTGTCGATGAGCGGCAGCGCTTCCTGGAGGAAGGCGTAGGTGGCCGCGCTCTCCTGGAGGATGACCGTTCCCTTCCCCTTCCCCCGGGGCTTTCGGAGCAGGTAGACGCCGCTCACCGCGTCTTCGACGCGTGCCAGCCCGAGGGCGGCCCGATCCAGGATCGTCTCGTTGGGCCGGGTCACGAAGGGGGCGATGATGGCGGGCCGCTTGGCCAACGCGGCGACCAGCAGGGGGTAGTTCTCCTGCGGGTCCCACGGCGTCAGCGTGATGGCCGTGCCGCGGGGGAAGTTCTCCTGAAGGAGTTGGAGCGCCTGCGGATCGGCATGGGTTGGTCCATCCTCGCCCGTCTTCAGGCCCGCGTGGGCGCAGACGATGATCATCGGCCGGTACGGTGCTCCGGTCAGATCGTGGCGCGCCTGGGCGCCGATGGCGTGCAGCCGAGCGGCGATGTGGCCCAGCGGGGCAATGAAGGCGCCGTAGGAGGCGCCGACACCGATGTGGTGGCCGAAGGTCGAGAGCCCGGAGAGGATCCCCGACATCCCGTCCTCACAGATGCCGCCAACGGACAAGATCCGTGTGGCCGGGTTCTTGACGGCGTTCCAGTACCCGTCGCCGAAGCCTGCCCCCGTGACATTGACACTCGTCGAGCCCAGCAGGTCGGCGGCCGCGGCGAAGATGGCCCCGCCGGAAACCTTGTTGAAGTGCTGCAGGGCCCGCCCCAGTTCGGCCCGGAGCGTGGTGACCGTCCCGGGCTTGAGTTGGAGCTCCGCGGGGGTGCTGGCACCCTTGGCGGCCAGCTCGTAGACGGCATCCACCCTCGGCGCATCCGGGCGGGGGCGCCGGTTCAGGCGGTCGAGCCGGTCGCGGGCGGCCGCCAGGCGGGCGGCCAGGGCCTCCGCGGCCGGGCGGCTGTCCGCGATGACCTTGCGTACGATCTGGAGGGATTCCCAGAAACATTCTTCCATGATGGCCGGACCCTCAGAGGTGCCCACGCACCGCTGCTTGCCCGCCTCACAGGTCGGCACCATCATGTCCGCCTTGCCCGTCAGACCCGCCAGCGCCTGGCAGAAGCCCTCGGAGCACAGCTTGTGGCCGGCGCCGTGAGCCGCCTTTCCTTCGATCCCGTACTGCCAGCCCTTCACCGTGCGGTAGATGACCGCGGTGGGCTGGCCGTTGGCAATGGCGGCGGCGGCGCGCTGGGCCGCAATGACCTGCTGGAAGTCCTTTCCGTCCGGGACAAATACCACGTTCCAGTCGTGAAGATGGAACAGCTCCATAGGGGTCCACTGCACGTACTCCCCGGGCTGGCCGTCTTCGCGGCAGACGCGATTGGTATCAATCGATGCCTGGTTCCAGTCCACGTGGAGCATCGCATTGCCCAGGGAAGCCGTGCCGGCGGCCGCCAGGGCTTCGGAGACGCGACCGGGAGTCAACCCTCCTTCTCCCTCCACGATGTGGACGCGGGGGGCCTGCGCCCCATAGTAATCCTTCGCGCCCAAGGCGAGTCCCAGCGAGGTGGCGACCCCCACGCCGGAGGCCCCGGTCGAGAGCCGGATGAAGGGCGTCTGGGGGGTCGGATGGCCATCCAGGGCCTTGGCGCCGAACTTGGTGAAGAGCGGGGTCTTGGTGATGGGATTGCGGCGGAACCCCAGGAGATCCTCGAGGCGCAGGCGGAACTTCACCTCCTTGGGGAGCAGATCGGCTGCGCCGAGGCGCGCGATCTCATCCCGGATGGCCCACATCGCATACAGGCCCATGGCCTTGTGGCCGGCGGCGTACGAGATAATGTCGGCATCCTCCCGATCGGGGTGCGCGAGGTCGTAGTTGAGGGCGTCGAAGAGCAGCCCCGCCACGAAGCGTCCGGAGGAGATCGAACCGCCCGGATGCCCGGACATCGGGACGTAGTTGTAGAGGAGGGCACACAGGGAGCGATAAATGAGGTCCAGGACTTCGAAGTGGCCGAGCTCTTCGGGCGACAGGGGCGGCTTCTCGGATTTCAGGACGGTGGTCACATCCACATAGGTTCCGCGTCTCGGTCCAAACTCGAATGCCATGCGATTCTCCTTTCTGGCTGATCCGCCAGGTTCCTGCGGGTTCCAGATTTCGAGCCCACCCCTGGCAACATAGAACCTTCCCGGAGGGCCTCGCAAACGCTTTTCACGGATTGGAAGGAAATTAGGACAGCCACCCCGGGCACGGGCAGGTGGGCAGCGGAGAAGTGGCGGGGGCGCGAGCGGGCCGAGCGGGAAAGAGGGTCAACCCCGATCCGAAACGGGGGGAGATCGCCGGAAGTTCGGATCGGGGTCAGAAAATAAAGGGGTGGACCACCACGGTGTCGCCGCCTTTGGACTGCGCCTCTCGGAGGGCAGCCAGGCAGGCCTGGACGAGATCGTCGGCGCCACCGGGGCCCTTCGGGATGCCCGAGGCCACACCCAGGCTGATGGTGACCGAACCGGCCGGGGTGCCGGCGAGATCTTTGGCCCGAACGGCGGAGCGAAGCCGATCGGCCTTCACCCGCGCCCCCTCCGGCGGGGTGACGGGGAGCATCAGCATGAGGTGGGCGGAGGACCCCAGGCCCAACAGGTCAGTCTTTCGAAGGGTCGCCTTCACGCAGGCCGCCAGGTCCCGCAGCAGGGAATCAGAGTCCCGGGGGGCGCCGGGGTCGGCCTCGATCGCGACGCACGACAGCGGGTGGCGGTGCCGAGACGCCCTGGCCACCTCCTCCTCCAAGCGCCGGCGGAAGACGTGGGGGTGGTAGACTCCCAAGCGTTCGTTCTCCAGGGCGAACCGGTGGAGATCCACCTGGTCGAGCTCGAGGTTCTCGAAGACGTGGGCGTTCCGCAGGGCATTGGCGGCCACCTCCGCAACGAACTGGCAGGTGCGCACGTTTCGCTCGCTGAAGGGGCGGGTGGTCCGGGCGGTGCAGAGTACCAGCGTGCCCACCACGCTGTCCCGCAGGCTGATGGGCAGGACCAGGAGGGACCGGAAACCGAGGCTGCGCATCTTCTCGCGCACGGGGGCCATGAGCGGGTCCGTATCCACGTCCTGGATCAGGACCAACTTGCGATCCTGGACGGCCCGGATGATCTCGGGATACTGGGTGAGGTCGAGGTGGAACTTCCGGAAGGGCGCCTGGCTGGAGGCCAGGACCATTCCCCGCTGATCGTGCTGGCGTATCGCGATGAGGGAGCAGCGGGGGGCATCCACCAGCTTCGCCGTTCGCTCCACGATGATCCGAAACGTTTCCTGCGAGGGGAGGGCCGAGGTGACGGCCTTGGACATCTCCAGGACGCTGGCCAGGTCCTGTTTCTCCCCTTCCAGTTCGTCCTGGTATGTCTTGGCCCGCAGGTGCCCCTTCACGCGGGCCATCAACTCGACCTGGCTCACCGGTTTCAGCAGAAAATCGTCCGCCCCGGCCTCGAACCCCTTCACCATCTCCGTCTTCCCGCCGGGCTCCGTGATCAGGATGACGGGCAGGTGCTGGCCGCCGGCCGTCTTGCGGACCTGCTCCAGCACCGCAAGGCCATGCACATCGGGAAGGTGGACGTCCAGCAGGAGCAGGTCCGGCGGGTCGTGCCGGATCAGGCGAAGGACCTGGGGCCCGCTGCCGACCACCCGGACGCGATAGCCGGCGGTCGTCAGGAGGTCCCGCAAGAAGTTGCGGGCCAACCGATCTCCGTCGGCCACCAGGATGACCGACTGCTCGTTCCACCCCAGCTCCTGCCCTCCGAGCCGTGTCACGCCGAATTCCCCTCGCCCCGGACTGGACGCTTGCCGGCTTTGGCCTGGGTCCCGTGCCGCTGGGCTACGAGGCGCGCCAGGGCCTGCAGGATGGCCTTCGCCGTCACCGGCTTGGCCAGGATGGCATCCACCTCGGGCCGCTGCCGGTCCGCCTCGCTGAGGGTCGCGCCCCATCCTGTGATCAGGAGCACGGGCGTCCGGGGTCGAAGCCGCTTCACGGCCTGGGCGACCTGCCAGCCGCTCATCCCGGGCATCCCGAGGTCGGTGATGACCACGTCGAACTTGGAGATCCCGAACAGCCGAAGCCCCTCCTCGCCCGAGCCCGCCACCGCCACGAAGTGCCCCTCCCGGTGCAACGCGGTGTAGAGGCTGACCCGAAGGCCCTCTTCGTCGTCGATCACCAGGATTCGGAGAGGATCGGGGATGGCGGCGGATACCTCGGGCTCCACAACCGGCTTTCCCTCGGCCGCCGGAAGCGTGACCGTGAAGGTCGTCCCGGCACCCGGGGCCGTCTGGATACTGATGGTCCCGTGGTGGCGCTTCAGGATCCCATAGCTCACGCTGAGTCCGAGGCCGGAGCCGCCAGGGCCCTTGGTGGTGAAGAAGGGATCGAAGATCTGGGCGCGGACCTCGTCGGTCATCCCGATGCCGGTGTCGGCCACGGTGAGCTCCACCCGGCTGCTGTCGGGCGGCTGGCAGGTGGCCAGGCGGAGGAGACCGCCCTGGGGCATGGCATCCACCGCGTTCACGATGAGGTTGGTCAGGACCTCGCGGATCTCGGAGGCGTCCCCCAGCACGGGTGGGATGTCCCCGAATTCGGTCTGCACCTCGATGGGGATGCCGGACAGGTGGGCGTCATCCTTCCACCGGGACTTGGTGATCTCCAGGCTGTCACGAACGGCCGCGTTGAGATCGACGGGGCGAAGGTCCACGCCCTTGGCGGGCCGGGTGAATTCCTGGAGGCGCCGGACGGTGCGGGCGCCGTCGTGGGCGACGCGCTCGATCACCTCGACGTGAGAGATCAGCTTGGGATCCGGGAGCACCTGGCGGAGCAGTTCGGCCCGGACCATGATGGTTGCCAGGACATTATTGAAGTCGTGGGCCACCCCCGCGGCCATCTGCCCCAAGGCGGCGAGTCGCTCTGTGCTCAGATGTTGTCCCTTGCTGTCCTTCAGCTCTTGGTAGGAGCGCTCGAGGGCCGCCCGCCTTCCCGCAGCGTCCAGGATCGTCCCCAGGTGGGCGGCAATGCCGGCCAGGGCCGCCTGGTCTTTCCCGTTCAGATGCCAGGGTCGACGGCGCCACAGGACGATGGCCGCCTCGGTTCCTTCGGGGCCCAGACAGGGGAACCCGGCGGCGAAGCCCACCTTCTCATTGGCCAGCGCGAGCGCCCCAGGCCGTCGATTGCGGCGCGTGTCAGGGAAGCATTGTGCGCGGCCCTCGTTCAGCACGGAAGCCGCCAAGATGTGAAGGGAATCGGGTGCCCGCTGGTCCTGGCCATTTCCCCTTTCCGAACTCCCCGCCCCGTCGGCCCCGACAATCAGGATGTTGCAGTCCGGAAAGCTCTTGCCGAGGCTATCGCGGGCGAGGGCGAGGATCTGCTGCAACGTGGTCGAGTCCGAGGGGATCCGCCGGAAGGCATCGTGAATTTCGCCGCATCTGACGCCCTGGCGCGGCCGTGGCGGGATCGTCGCGCGGCTTCGCCCGTTGTGTAGCTTCGCATTGCGCCGAGGTCGCGGTCGCAAGCGTCCTCCGTCCGCGGCGGTTCGGGGGAAAACCGGAGGCCCTGGCCTGTTGTGACGGTAGCCGATGAGAGGTCGGTGCGGGAACCGGTGTCCGCAAACGCGCCAACCTTGGGCTCATGTGCAAATTCTGTTCCCCGGCTGGCACCGTGCGGCAACTGAGAAGTCAAGCATCGGAAGATCCTGGAATGGTCAGCGGTTACGCGGGGCTCTTCTTGAATTGCCAGGTGGGGTCGGGGGTCCGGGAAGGAGGGTTTCCCGCCAGGGGGAGCGCTCGAATGGCGGGCGGCTTCTGCCTTGACACGCTTCCCCGGCTGTGGCACCGTTGGCTCGCCTTCGCCCGTCACTCGAGGATCGGCGTGCCGTGATTGCAAGCTTGGGCGGGGGCAATGAGCCAGAAGGTCGGCCGAACCTTTTCGCTGGACTAGACCTCCCCGGATAGCGGTGAAGCCCAGCCGGGGTAAAGCAGCGGAAGCTGAGAATGCGCAGGCTAGCGACGTGGGATCTCCGGGCCCTCTCCTTCCTCGTCCTCGCCGTCTGCCTGCTGGTGGGGCTTCGCGCTGACATCGCCGCCGCGGCGACGGCGGGTGACCAGCCGTCCAAACCGCCCACGCTCCCGGAGCCGCTGACCCGGGAGGCCATCCGCGAGCTGGTGGCGCGCCTGAGCGATGCAGAGGTCCGGCAGCTCCTCATGGCGCAGCTTGACAAGGCGGCTGCCGCCGCCCCTGCCCAGACCGAGGCGGGCATGTCGGCCGCGACGATGGCGGGGCATACCGACCGCCTTCGCGATCGCATCGGCGCCGTGCTCCATGCGGCGCCGGCGGCGCCGGGAGAGCTGCGGGCGGCCGTCGGCCGGTTCTCCGCAGGCGGCCGACCCGGCCAACTCGCGATCGTGTGTGGGGTCTTTGCCGTCCTGCTGACGATCGGGGGGCTCGTCGAGACGCTCGTTGCGCGGCTGTTCGCCGATGTCCGCCAGCGGCTTGGGGCGGGCGGGGAGGACACCTTCGGCGTCCAGGCGGGCCGGGCGCTGCTCCGGCTGCTCCTCGATCTCCTCCTGCTCCTGGTGTTCGTGGCCACGGTGATCGGGGCGTTTCTCATCATTTACCAGGGTCACGGGCCGAGTCGGGAGCTGTTCATCCTCCTGCTGGTGGCGACGGTGCAGGTGCGCGTCGCGATCATCCTCGCGCGTTTCCTCCTGGCGCCGCACGCGGCCGATCAGCGGCTTGTGCCGTTCGCTGACGCGGAGGCCCGCGGCCTGTACCGCGGGGTTGTTGGCCTGGCGGTGTTGTATGGGCTCTTCCTAGTGCTCGCAGGATTCATGCAACGGTGGGAAGTCTCCCCCGATGTGCGGCTGTTCGTCTTAACGGCCGGGCGGATTCTGTTCGTCGCGGTGCTCCTCTATACCGTCTGGCGGCAGCGGGCGCCGATCGCTGACCGGATCCGGGGTGCCGATCCCGGGCCGCTCCGCCGGGTCCTGGCCGACCTCTGGCCCCTGCTGATGACGGCCTACGTGCTGGTTGTCCTGCTCGCGCTGACCGTGGAGCAGCTCGCCGGCATGGCCATGCGGAGCAAAGCGGGGATCCTGAGCCTCTTGATCATCATCGGGCTCCCGCTCATCGACATGCTGTTCTGCCGGTTCCTTGGCGAGCGGAGCCTGGCCCGCGCCGCGGCGAGCGGTGAGGCAGGGCCAAGCTTCGTGCCGGTCCTCCGCAAGGGCGTGCACATCGTCGTCACCGTCGGCGGCCTCTTGGCGATCGCGCAGATCTGGGAGATCGATCTGTTTGCGCTCGCCGCGCGCGGCATGGGGAGCCGGGTGGCGGCCGCGTCGATCGACGTGGCGATCACCCTGCTGCTGGCGTACCTGGCCTGGGAGTTCGCCCGGACGGCGATCGACCGGCGCCTGGAGCGGGAGGCGACGGCCAAGGCGGTGAGCGATGCCGGTGAAATCGGAGGGACCGGCGCCTCGCGCCTGGCCACGCTGCTTCCGCTGGCGCGCGTCTTTATCTCCATCACGATCATTGTCATGGCGACCATGACGGTGCTCTCGGCGCTCGGCGTGAGTATTGGCCCCCTCCTGGCCGGCGCCGGGGTCGTCGGCCTGGCGCTGGGCTTCGGCTCCCAGACGCTCGTCCGCGACATCATCTCGGGCGCGTTCTACCTGATGGACGACGCCTTCCGGCTCGGCGAGTACATCGACGTCGGCGACGCGATGGGCACCGTCGAGAAGATCGGGATCCGCTCCATGCAGCTCCGCCACCACCGGGGCCCGCTGAACATCGTGCCCTACGGCGGCATCCGGCGGCTCAACAACCAGAGCCGGGATTGGGTCGTTGAGAAGCTGACCTTCCGGTTGACCTACGACACCGACATCGTCAAGGTGAGGAAGATCATCAAGCGGATCGGGCAGGAGTTGGAGCAAGATCCAGAGATCGGCCCCGACCTTCTCCAGCCGCTCAAGTCGCAGGGGGTCACGGCGATGGAGGACAGCGCCATGGTCGTCAAGGCGAAGTTCATGGCCAAGCCCGGAAACCAGTTCGTGATCCGGCGCGAGGCGTACCAGCGGATCAAGAAGGCGTTCGACGAGGCCGGAATCAAGTTCGCCCACCGGCAGGTGACGGTCTTCGTGCCGCCCACGGCAGCCGGGGCGCTGGACGCAGCGGGCGCGGCCGGACTGGCAGCCGTGGACGACGAGAAGAAAGGTTAGCGGGAGGGAATCGCTCGGCCGGGCAGGCTGAGCGTCAGCAGATCATCCCGGGGATAGGCATGGCCGCGGTGCTGGCGAAACCCCTCGGCGTAGGCGCAGCCGGCCAGGGCCCCGCGTTCTTTGCTCCAGCGCCGGGCGCTGTCCAGGTACTCATCCATGCCATGATGGCTCCGGAGCCACTCCCGCTGGGAGGCGTGGCACGCCAGCATGGCGAGCTTGGTGTCGAGCGTGGTGCTGATGTCGATCAGGAGCCCGGGCAGGACAGGCTCGCCGAAGATGTCCTTGCCGTCGATGGGGTCGGCGTAATAGAGGTGGGGAATCGCCTCAAGCGGGAGGGATCCTGGTGGTGCCGGCGCGTTCGGGATGGGCGCGTTGAAGGCGGCGGCCCGCGCCACCAGGGAGACCTGCTCGTGGTCCACCAGGTAGTCGGACGGGCTGTGGGTGATCAGGAGACGAGGACGGACCTCCCGCAACAGGCCGCAGGCGGCCGCCAGCGTCTCCCCATCGTACCTGACTAGCAGGTCGCGTTGCTCAAGGCAGTGGTACTGCCCGCCGAGGACGCGGGCTGCCGACGCCGCTTCCTGCCGCCGGATGGCGGCGATCTCGTCCGGCCCGAGGGTGCTGGAGCCGCAGTCTCCCGCGGTGGCCGTCGCCACATGGATGGTCCAGTCCCGCTGGGCGAGCAGCGCCAGGGTGCCGCCGCAGAGAAACTCCGCGTCGTCCGGATGCGCCATGAGCGCGAGGACAACGTTCACCCCCACCTTCTCCATATTTCTCCTTGCTTGGTCCTACTCGTCATACGAAAATCCTCGATTTCATTCAACTGGTGTCCGGTACCGATTTCGTGCGTGCCCATAAATGGTGTCCGGTACCAATTTAAGGGCTATGGTGCCTCGTACCGACCGACAGTGGGTCCTTCCGGTACGCCTGCCCACCGACCGGATTTCCCTCCAATGTATTCTTTCAGCACATTGCAGGCGGAAGATCGCTTAACCCCGATCCGAAATTCCAACGAGGCCCAATGCCCGGCACAGAGGCTGGCAGAGCGTCGACGAGGGGAAGCGCCGGGCAGCATGCATCGCCCCTATAGGGGCCTATGGGAATTTCCCTGGACGGGACCACACACCGAGGCAATCTGGTGATCATACTGTCGCCATTTTTTCGGATCGGGGTTAAGTCACGCCTGGCACATTTGTTGCCATGATGAATACCCTGTATGATTTCCCGGCCCCTCACATCACTTGCCCTCGGTATCCTAGGCGCGCTCGTCCTCTGTCCCGCTGTGGAGGCCGACTCCGTACTGGTCCGCTTCACGGAGGGGGTTTCCCGCGGGTTCCTGACCCTGCGGTCAGCCAATGGGGACAAGCTGGCAGACGGCGAATTGCTCCAGGTCCTCCGGCCCCGTGGCGTGGAGAGCCGCCTCGTATTTCGATTTACGGACGGCTCTCTCTACGACGAGACCGTGCTCTATTCCCAGCGGCGGGTGTTCTCGCTCCTCCACTACCGCCTAATCCAGCGAGGGCCTGCCTTTCCCCTCACGCTGGATGTCTCCTTCGATCCAAAGCGTGGATGGTACGAGGTTCGTGCTCAAAATGGCACGGGGCCCGAAAAGACGCTGAGCGGGAAGCTGGATCTGCCGCCCGATGTCTACAATGGCATGACCGCTACGCTGCTCAAGAACTTGCGGCACGGTGCCAGCGAAACAGTCCATCTGGTGGCCTTTACCCCGAAACCGCGACTGGTGAAGTTGCACTTGACCCCGGTGGGTGACGATGCGGTGCGGGTGGGCGATGCATCGATGACGGCGACGCGGTATCAGGTCAGGGCCAGCCTCGAGGGGCCCCTTGGCTTCTTCGCCTCCCTCCTGGGGAGGGAGCTGCCCGTTCTGCACTATTGGATCGTCCGCGGCGAGGTGCCCGCCTTCGTGAGATTCGAAGGTCCCTTTTTCGTGGACGGCCCCGTCTGGCGTGTCGGCTCCAGCTATCGCACCGACGGGCCTGACGATCCCCCGAGGCTCGCGGACACCCGCATGAGCCTCCCCAAGTAATTCACCGTCACCCACATCTTCTTGCCAATCCGAAACCCACAACCGTTCGACCGAACTCACGACAAGGTCCGAAATCGAACATCTCACCTGGCCAGCATGCGCTTGAGATAGGCGAGGGCGCGGGGGATGCCGGTGGCCTCGGGCTCCTCGGCCTCGTACTCGAAGCTGACCCAGCCGTTGTATCCGGCGGCCCGCAGGGCCGGGACGATCCGGGCGTAGTCTACCGACGGATCCGAGCCGTCGGCCGCGACCTTCCAGAACTTGGCATGCACGTGGACCGCCATGCCCAGGGTCTTCTCCAGCGAGGGCCAGCCGTCGATGAAGTTGCCCGTGTCCAGGAGCGGGACCAGGTACGGGGACTTGACCTCTTCCAGGACTCGGAGGAATTCAGTTGCCGTCGGGGTGAAGGCGGCGTGATTGTGATTCTCCAGGCCCAGTCGCAATCCCGCGTGACCGGCAAAGCCTGCCACTTCTTCGAGCGCATCGATCATAGCGGTCCACCGGGCGTGCCGGTCCCCTTCGGGATAACCCGCAAAGACACGAACGAGCGGGGCGCCCAGTTGTTCCGCCACCTCGATCCACTGCTTGACCTTCACCACCTCGCTCTGCCGCATGGTGGGGTCGGCCCGGCCGAAATCGTTGTGGATGCCGATCCCGGTAATCGTCAGATTCAGGTTCCTGGCGGTCCGCCGGAGCATCTGGAGGTAAGACGGTCGGGTCTGGGGGAAGTGGATGTCCTGGAGTTCCACCCCCTGGACCTTGAGGTCCGTGGCGCAGCGGACGAGGAACTGCACCTGGCCCATGGCACCGGTGTCGAAGGAACGATTGAAGGTTCCGCAGATGCAGCCGAGTTTCATGGCATGAGTCCTCCCCAATCGAAATTCATAACCGCCGAGGCGCCAAGTGCGCCAAGGCCGGAGCCTGCCACTTGGGCACAGGAACGCAGATTCTGAAGACCCCCCTGCTCACCGTTGCGAGTTCTCCGATGCAGAGACAGGACCATCATCTCCAGGGCGACCTTGGCGTCTTGGCGGTTTGTAGTTTTCTTCGATTTAGAGTCCTTTCGGGGGCGTGATGCCCTTGAGGGCCTGAAGGACCTGCTCGTGCAGGCGTGGATTGGCGCTGCACACCACGTTGTACACAGCATGGATATTCGGGGTGAACCTGACCGGGGAGCCGTCCCAATGGCTCACCACGCACCCGGCCCGCTCCGCAATATACACGGCGGAGAAGACCTCGGTCAGGGCCTCGTTCCAGGCGAAATACACATCGATCCGCCCGCACGCCACGTCCGCAAAGCCGCACGGGCCGCCGTTTCCCAGGATGAACTTGGCCCGCTCGAAGAGGGGGCGCAACGCCGTCGCCGTCGCGTACAGGAACGGCGGCTTCCCCAGATAGGTTTCCAGGAAGGCGCCGTCCAGGCTGGCGGTCGGCGCGGGCTGGACCGGCACAGGGCGGAGGCCGGGGCGCGGGATCCACGCGACACCCGAAGCATCGGCCAAAATGACCTCTCCGGTGATGTGGTCGGTCACGCCGGCGGCTCGGGGTTGGCCATCTTGCCCGTAGAGGCCCAGGGCGGAAAACCAGTGGGCCCGGATGCCGCGCCGGTACAGCAGGCTTCCGTCGAACGGATCCAGGATGGCGTACACCGGCTCTGATTCGCCCTGGGAGCGGGTGGACCGTCCCGGCATCGTGGTTTCGCCGGCCTCCTCGGACAGCAGCGTTCCCCGGACGCCGCCGCGCCGAAGGGCTTCGATGATCGCCCGCTCGGCCGCCGTGTCCACGGCGATCACCTCGGGGTCCCACGGGCGGTACCCTTCCTCTCGCCCGGCGACGACGCGCTGGCCCGCCCGTGGCGCCAGGCGCTGGACGGCCGTCCTCGCCGCCCGCAGGCCTTCCCGCACCCGCTGCCGCCACGGGAAACCGCTCCTCCGGCCCAATGCCCGCCTTGCGGCACCTCGCTTTGCCATCTGACCTCCCAGCTCACATCATGGGACGCCCGCTTATGGCGTATAGCCTGTGGCCTATGGTCCGGATTTGACCATACGCCATTTGCCATAAGCCATAGGCGGCTTGGTCCGCCGCCTACTCCGTTCCCTCGCGGTCGATGCGCTGCAAGAGGCTGACGATCTCGCTCACGAGATGTTGCACCGTCCGCTCGCCGAGGTCGCGGGACACCTTGGAGGTGTCCCCTCGCACCCCCGTGGGGAATTCCCTCTCGGGGTTGGCCATCACCCGGAACTTGGACAATCGCGGCCGTGTCACCTTCGGAATACGGTCCATCCGGACCAGGTTTTCCGCCACCACCAGCATCTCGGAGGTTTCGATGGAGCCGGCGTGGCCGTCCGCGCCCACCAACCCGGCGTCGCGCCGGATGGGGTCCAGAAAGTCATACGGGCCGATGGTAAGAACGATCAGGGCCGGATCGGAGTTCACCAGGGGGAGGACGGCCTCGCGCATGGCCTCCATCTGGGCAGGCTCTGCATGGCCCGTGATCAGGGCGAACTTTCGCCCGCCGTGGCGGACGTATTCGAAAATGATCTCCCGCACGACGGCTTGGAGCGTGGCCGGGGTAAGGGAGACGGTTCCCGGAAAGTTCCGAAATGTCCGGCAGACTCCATAGGGCAGAGCCGGCGCAACCAATCCGTTCATCCGCGCCGCAACTTCGGCACAGATGTGTTCCGCCTGGAGCACATCGGTGGCGAGAGGCAAGTGTGGCCCGTGGGCCTCCACGGCCCCGAAGGGCAAGAGCAGCCAGCGCTCCTCCCGCATCGCGGCGGCGAACTCATCCTTCGTCAACTCGCCCACCCGAAACCGATTGGGTTCTCGCATAATTCCATCTCCAGACGTGAGTCTGGTCTCTGGCAACTCGGCAATCTAGCGCACCCAGGGGGTACCCGGCAATCTGGAGTTCCGCGTTTCCCGATTGCCCAGTTGCCCCGCGTCCCGCGGGGTTGCCCGTTTGCCGGGTTAGCCTCCTGGTAGGGCCCAACAGCGGATGCGGGGCAGACGCAGGCGTACGGGCGCACCCGGGGAAACGCGGCGCTGGGCGTCGCCTTGCACGCGGAGCGCCAGTCCCTGTCCGAAAGCCAACCGATAGTCCATGGTGTCGCCCAGGTAGGTGGCTTTCTCGACCTGGGCCTCAAGGACATTCTCACCGGCGGGCTCATCGGGACCCAGTAGCTCGATCTCATTGGGGCGAACAAAGATCAGAACACGCTGACCGGGACCCGTCTGGGGCAGGGCAGGCACCGTCAGCTTGAGGTCACCGACCGTGACCCGCATGGTGGCGCCGTCCACGACCTCGATGCGCCCCTCCAGGAAGTTCGAGAGGCCAATGAATTCCGCCACGAACCGGGACTGGGGCTGTTCATAGATCTCCTCCGGTGTGCCCACCTGCTCCAGCCGGCCGCGGTTCATGATGGCCACCCGGTCGGACAGGGCCAGGGCCTCTGCCTGATCGTGGGTGACGTACACGGCGGTGATCCCCAGCCGCGTTACCAGCTCCTTGATCTCGAAGCGCATCTCCTCCCGCAGCTTGGCGTCCAGGTTGGAGAGGGGCTCATCCAGGAGGAGCACCTTCGGGCGATACACCAGGGCGCGCGCCAGCCCCACGCGCTGCTGCTGCCCGCCGGAGAGCTGGCGGGGGTAGTGGGACTCGTATCCCTCCAGCCGGACCAGCCGCAAAGCGTCGGCCGTCATCGTTGTCCGCTGATCTTTGGGGAGATTTCGGATCATCAAAGGGAAGCCGACGTTGTCCCGCACGGTCAGGTGGGGGAAGAGCGCGAAATTCTGGAAGACCATGCCCAGCTCGCGCTGGTGGGTGGGCACGTCGGTGACGTCCTTGCCATCGATGAAGATCCGACCCTCGTCGGGCCGGATGTAGCCGGTGAGGCACCGCAACGCCGTGGTCTTGCCGCAGCCCGATGGCCCCAGGAGGGTCATCAGCTCTCCCCGCCGGATCGTGAGGGTGAGATGATCGTTGGCGACGAGGGCGCCATAGCGCTTGCTCACGTCGCGGAACTCGATCATGGCCTCGGGCATGCGTCAGACTCCCTTGAATCCGCCCACCAGCTTCTCGGGCTCGGCCCGCCTCTGGATCATGGCCAGAATGACCAGGGAGGGGATGACCATGATCACCGCCATGGCGCTGGTGATCTCCCAGTACCCGTCGCCGACCGCCAGGTACGTGCGCACCGGCAGGGTGACGGTGTGGGGCCCGTAGGTCAAAAGGGTCAGGGTGAACTCGTTGTAGGAATGGGTGAAGGTGAAGATCATGGAGGCCAGGATGCCCGGCATGATCAGGGGCAGGACCACGTAGAAGAAGCGCTTGAGCGTGTTCGCCCCGCAGACATCCGCCGCCTCCAACACCCGCTCGTCCAACCCCTCGAAGGTGGCGGAGAGGACCAGGATGGCGTAGGGGGCGCAGACGGAAACGTGGGCCAGCGCCACGCCCAGGTAGGTATCCACCAGCTCCAGGGTGTAGAAGGTTTTCGCCACCCCCAGCGCGTAGGTGATGGGAGGAATCATCCGAGGCAACAGGACGATGGCCATCGCGACTTCCTTGCCCGGCATCTGTCGCCGGCCGAAGGCCCAGCCGGCGAAGATGCCGATCACCGTGCTGATGGCCGTGGCGATGATCCCGATGATGAGGGTGTTCTTCATCACCTCGGGGATGTTGCCCACCTCCACCGCCCACCGGTACCAGTCGAGCGTCAGCTGCGGCGGCAACCACAGGCGTCCGAACCAGCCCTTGCCCACCGACCGCAAGGCGATCATCAGGAACGGCACGACGATGAACACCGTGAGACTCAGGAGCAGGGTGTAGCCCAGGATCATCCGGCCGTCCCACAAGCCCCGAATGTACGCCCTGGCAAACCTCATCGCGAGCCTCCGGCGCCGCCGGCCCGGCGGACGGATCGCATGTAGAGGCTCAGGAAGATCACCTGTAATCCCCCCATGACCACGGCAATGGCGCTGGCCGCGGACCAGCGGGCGGGGATGGGGACCGAGATCTCCTTGTAAATCTCCACCGAGAGGGGGCGATAGTTGCCGCCGGCGATGAGGGGAACGCTGAAGGCCCCGAAGGCCGCCATGAAGGTCAGCACGGAGCCGGCCAGGATCCCCGGCGTGATCAGCGGCAGGACGATGTGGCGCAGGACCTGCCACCGGGTGGCTCCGGATACCGCCCCGGCCTCCTCGATGCTCCGGTCCAGGGACTCCAGCGAAGACAGCGTGGTCACACAGGTGTAAGGGAAGTACAGCCAGACGTAGAACATGATCAGGCCATGGATGGTGTAGTTCACGGCCATGGGGCGCGTCACGAAGGGAACGAATTGCGTCAGGAAGAGGTTGAACCATCCTCGCACCCCCCAGAACAGCAGGAGGCCCAGGGCCCCGATCAGGCCGGGGATCACCAAGGGGACGAGGACGATCAGACGGTAGAACCGATGCCCCCGGACTTTTTCCCGAAGGATCAGGGCTAGCGGCACGCTCAGCACGATCGAGAGGGCCGTGGACCCCACGGCCAGGATGAAGGTCAGGAGGATGACCCACCGCCCGTCGGGATCGCTGAGGAAGCGGACGTAGTTCTCGAGCGTCCAGCCGGCCACCTGTCCCTCCGGCCGGAAGCTCAGGATCACGGTGAGGAGCATGGGGTAAAAAAACAGGCCGAAGAACCCCGCCAGGGCGGGCAGGAGCAGGAACACGGTGATCAGGCCCGACGAGTTTCTGCGCCAGAAGGCGGTCATTGCTTTCCTGTGAAAAGCTAGGCTGCCCCCTCTCCCTCCAAGAGGGAGAGGGAAAGGGTGAGGGTAAGACCCGGACGCGTGCCCCTCACCCTCGCCCTCTCCCCCCTCTGGGGAGAGGGGAGTTCTTGGAGGTTAGGGAATCAACTCCTTGGCGTGGCCCTTGATGTAGTCAATCATGTCCTTGCGGACGCGCTCCCGCGGGATGGCCGTCTTGGTCAGGACGTCCAGCTTGGGAACGATCTCCCAGACGATGCCTGGGGCCTGGTCCGTGATGTCGGTCCCCGGATACTGCCACATGGTGGTGAGCAGCCGGATCTGTTGGTCGTCGGACAGGAGGTAGTTGACCACCTTCAGGGCCACAGCCTTATATTCGGGGGGGATGTTGCCCGGAACGGCCAGGTAGCCCGTCCCGATCTCGTCGGCACCTTCCTCCGGATACACGGCCTTGATGGTGGGCGGCATGGTCCCCTGGCGCGCCGACCAGAGGGAATAGTCCTGGGCGTAGAGGGAAATCCAGGTCTCGCCGGAGTTGAAGTCTTCGAACAGGTTCGGCGGCTCCGCCGGCAGGGGCAGCTTGGCGTACTTGGTGAAGTCCTTCAGTTTGTTCCAGGCGTCGATGAAGGCCGGATCCTTCTCCAGTTGGGCCATGGGCATGACCATCTTCTCCTTCAGGAACGCATGCAGGAACACCAGCCGCTGCCGCCAGGCCGAGCTGGACTTGGCGTCGGGCCGGACCAGGCCGATGCGCCCCTTGAATTCCGCTCGGCGATCGTAGAACTCCTTCCAGGACTTGGGCGGGTTCTTGATGTACTGGCTGTTGTAGATGAGGGCGTAGGAGGTCCGCCAGTACAAGGCGCCCTTTCCCTGCAGATTCACGCCCTCGTCCGCCTTCAGGTACTGCGGGTCGATCTTGGCCAGGTTCGGCACGTTGGCCGTAGTGAGCGTCTCCAGGGGGACCCCGGAGGTCACCCAGGTCGCGATGGATTTGGGGAAGAGGATGTGGACATCCCCCTGCCCCGGCTTCCAGGCCTTGGTCTTCTCGATCTGCTCTGCGTCCTTGGTCACGAGGTACTTCAGGTTCACGCCGAGACTCTGCTTTACCGCCGGGATCACGAACTTCTGCCAGTAGGCCTGGAAGTTGGCCCCCGACTGGCTATCGGCGATCACCAGTTCCGTCGGGGCGGCGCCAGCCGCGGCAGGCGCGGGTGTGCCCAGGGAGGCGAGTACCAGGCCGAAACTCACGAGCAACGTCCCAACCATCCAGATGCGGATTCTCATGTTTGCCCCCTTCCCGCTTGAAACAGCGAGGTCATGACTGCGTTCATGGGAATCGCGGCCGTCCTGTGTGGGTCTCTATCACCTCCCTCCTCCCTCGACGGGGCCACCGTGCCCGGTCAAGGTCATGGCTCATTATCCTCCATTGGAGTGTCCACCTGCAAATGCCTGCGCAGCCCGCCGGTCAATGCGGGATTGCTGTTGCCCTTGCGCGGGGGGACCTTCACCCGGAGGTGCCTTCCCGTCTTTGCCGCCTGGAGCAGGGCGTCGCAAATCACGGCGTTGACGTACCCATCGTGGAAGTCGGCCGCCAGCGGTACCACAGACCCATCGCCGGTGATCGCTTTCATCAAGTGGTGGAGCTGGTGAATGAAGGTATGTTCCCATCCCAGGATGTGTCCCGGCGGCCACCAGGTGCCCCCGTAGGGGTGATCACCGTCGGTCACCAGGATGGTCTTGAACCCCCGATCGCGCCGCCCCCTGGGCTCCACCCGGTAGACCTCCAGCTCGTTCAGGCGCTCCAGGTTGAAGCAGAGGCTTCCCCGGGTCCCGTTCACCTCGAAGGTCAGGTAGTTCTTCCGCCCTGGGCAGAGGGTCGAGACCTCCAGTGTGCCCACGGCCCCGTTGGCAAATTCGAGGACGCCCTCGTACAGGTCCTCGACCTCCACCGGCTTCGTCTCCCGGGAGCCAGGCGCCACGGGGCGGCGGGGAATCACGATCTTGGATAGACCGGATACGCCCTTTAGTTCCCCTACCAGGAACCGGCCCAGGTCCAGAACATGGGACGCGATGTCCCCCACGGCGCCGCTGCCTGCCCGGCGTTTCTCCTGACGCCAGGTGAGGGGGGTGTGGGGATCGCTCAGCGTGTCGTCCGTGTAGCGGGTCCGGAAGTGAATGATCTCGCCGAGGTCGCCGGCCTGGATCATCTCCCGGGCCATCCGAACCGCCGGGACGAACCGGTAGTTGTAGCTCACCAGGTGCCGAACGCCGGCCCGGCGTACCCCCTCCCACATCCGGCGCGCCTCCTGCCCGTCCCGCGCCAGGGGCTTTTCGCACAGCAGGTGCTTGCCCTTGGCCGCCGCGAGGAGGCATGGCTCGGCATGGGCATCGTTGGGGGCACAGTTGATGAAGAGCCCGATGCGCGCATCGTCCACGAGCCGCCGCCACTCCGTGGTGCCGTATTCGAATCCGTACCGGCGCGCCGCATCCTCCACCCCGTGGAGCGATCGCCCGCCGATCCCCAGGAGGCGGAACCGCACCGGAGGGGGCCAGAAGATGTAGGGGAGCTTCTTGAGGGCATTGAGGTGGGCCTTGGCAACACCGGCATACCCCAGCACCCCGACGCCGAGCGAGATTGGCGCAATGGCGGGCATCACACCCTCCGGAATCCCCTCCTGGCCGGCCGGGGATTCATGGCGGTAACGAGGTGGCGATGAATCCAGCCGTTGCTGGCCAGAATCGTGGATTGGTCAAGATCGTAGGGACCGCCCCCTCCGTCAGTCACGCGACCGCCCGCCTCGTCCACCAAGAGGACGCCGGCGGCGACATCCCAGGGCTTGGCGCTCTGTTCCCAGTATCCGTCCAGGCGGCCGGCCGCGACGTAGGCGAGGGAGAAGGCGGCGCCATAGATACGGAGGCTGCGAACCCGAAGGGCCAGCCGCGCGATTCGCTCGCGCAGGCGACGATTGCGCCAGACCGTGTCGTCGTGCCAGAGGGCGACCACGGCATTCTCCATACGGCTTTTTCGCGAGACCCGGAGACGCCGACCGTTCAGCCAGGCACCCCGTCCCCGCTCGGCCACGAACAGTTCACCAAGCCGGGGCAAGAAGATGACCCCGGCTTCAATTCGACCGTGACGCTCGAGGGCGATGGATACCCCGAAAAAGGGAAGGCCGGCGATGAATCCAATCGTGCCATCGAGCGGGTCCACGATCCAGCGCCCACCCGGACCCTCGGCACCCGTTCCCTCCTCGCCCTGGAACCCGATATCGGGGAACCGACGGTGAAGCAACCGCCGAATGCATTGCTCCGCCGCCACGTCGGCAGACGTGACCAGATCCTTGGGCCCCTTTTTCCGGACGTCTTGGGGCTGCCCAAAGCGTTGCAGCAGGATCCGTCCGGCAGCCCGCGCCGCCTGCACGGCCGCCCGCGTCTCCGGCCGCAACTGTTCGGTGGTTCGATAGTTCGAGAGTTCGGTAGTTCTCGACCGACCGAACCACCCAACCACCGAACTCTCGAACGCTCTTTCCTGGAGGCGAACTTCGGTGACCCTCCGACCCTTCATGCCAGCGGGCGCTTGATGGCCTTGAAGATCTTGTGGAGCAGCGCGACGTCCCCCTTGGCCTCCTCCGGCGTCGTGACCGGTCGCTTTCTCTTCTGCACGCACTCGGCGAAGTGGAGCAGCTCCTCCTTGAACGCCTCCTTCATGGAAGCGATGACCTGCTTCGTGAACGGCTTCCCGTCCTCCATCCCCTCGACGAAGACGGGGGTCGGCATGTTGCGGAAGAAGGGAGAGGGGAAGACCAGACGGACCCGACTGGCCTTGGCATAGTAGGCCACCGTCTCCTCGTAATTGGCCAGGTCGGGCAGGTACTGGAGGCTGATGACGGCGCGGACGCCCGAGGCGTACCGCAGGCAGGTCAGCATCCCCTCGCCGCCGGCCCAGACATCGGTGAAGAGGACTTCCTCGGGATCGCCCGACAGGGCGCGCAGGACGTTGATGTCATGGACCAGGGTGGAAAGCAGGTTGTTGGCAAAGACCCGGCGCTCTAGGGCCGTGAAATCGCCGATCACCTCGCGGATCAGGGCGTCCTGCTCCGCCCGGAGCTGCTTCTGAGCCTTGGCCGGGACGTCGGCGAACCGGCGAACGTCGTGGTGGCCGATCTGGTTTCCCTCCGAGGGGTGGAGGATCGTGATGTGAATGGCCTGCAGATCCTTCAGCTTCTGGATGAGCGGCAGGGCATAGCGGAATCCGGGATCGTACCGCTTCATGTAGGTGACCATGCAGACCGTACCGGCCTTCTTGTGGGCGGCCAGGATCTCGTCCGCCTCGCGCAGGGTGTAGCACATCGGCTTCTCGGCAAAGACATGCTTTCCGGCCTTGAGGGCGTCGGTGATGACCTGTCCGTGGGAGTCAGCGCTGAAGATCGCCACGGCGTCCAGCGGCTCCTTGAGGAGATCGCGGTAGTCGGGGAACCGCTTGGTCACCCCGTAGTAGTCCCCAACGTATTTCAGAGTCCCGGGGGACACGTCACACAGGGCGACGACCTCGAACAGCTCCTGCAGCTCCTTGAGGTGGGGCAGATGCATGACTTGAGCGATCAATCCGCAACCGATGACTCCGATTCGCATGCGACCCATGGCTTTTTCCTCCGTGCTCCGGTGCTGCAGTGCTGCGGTGCCGCGGTTGATGGACTGAAACACGGCAGCATCCGCCAGAGACACGGCAGCACCATGATCAGTTCGCGGCGGCCTCCACCCCCAGTGCCCGACGGCGCCCCAGCCAGTGGGTGGGCAGGATGCACGCCGCCAGGACCAGGATGAGCAGCGTGGACAGGGCCGCGCCGCGGCCGATGGTGCCGTACTCTGCCCACGAAAGAATGAGGACCGTCACCAGGTCATGCCCGGGCGACACCAGGAAGATGACCTGGCTCACGGCCGTCATGGCCCGGACGAAGCTGTAGATCAGGCCGGTGAAGATGGCCGACCGGATCAAGGGGACGACCACGCGCCGCAGGGTTGTTGCCGTCCCCGCCTTCAGGGTCGCCGAGACCTCTTCCAGGCTGGGGTCAAGCTGGGCGAGGGCAGCCATACCGCTTCGAATGCCCACGGGCATCCCGCGAAAGATGAATGCCAGGACGATAATGACCGCCGTCCCCGTGAGATGCAGCGCGCCGACGTTGAAGGCCAGGATGTAGCCAATGCCCATGACGGTCCCCGGGATGGCATAGGAGAGCATGGCGGAGAACTCCAGCGCCGTCCGGCCGACGAAGCGGTGCCGCAGCGTCAGGTACGCGATGAGAAACCCCAACCCCGCCGACGGGAAGGCGGCCAGGGCCGACAGGCGCATGGTGTCCAGGAGCACGGGAAGGCCGTGGCTCAAGAGGTCCCGGTAGTTCTGAAGGGTGAAGGTGTGGTCGATCCCCCAGAGCTTCACGAAGCTGCCGAAGAAGATGGAGCCGTACAGAAGGGCGGCCACGCCCGCAAAGGCCAGGAACACCCCGGTCAGGGCGAGGTCGGCACCCAGGGGCAATGGCATCGGGCGGCCCCCGGACGGTTTCCCAGTGACGGTGACGTACGAGCGACGGCCCAGCCAGTACCGCTGGAGGAAGAAGATGGTGAGGGTGATCATCAGCAGGACGAGTCCGTACGTCGCCGCCTCGTGCTGATCGAACCGGCCTTCGATCGCATAGAAGATCTCGGTCGGCAGGAACGGCACCCCGCCTCCCAGGAGCAGGGGGTTCCCGAAGTCCGCCAGGCTCTCGATCATGACAAGCAGGATGGCGTTAGCCAGTCCGGGCCGCATCAGGGGCCACAGGATCGTCCGAAAGAGGGTCCAGCGATCCGCCCGCAACGTCTGGGCCGCCTCCTCCAGCGAGACGTCCATGGCGTGGATGACGCCCACCAGGACCAGGTACGCGATGGGGGTGAAGGCCAGGACCTGCGCCACGCCCACGCCCAGGGGACCGAAGAAGGCATTGGTGGAGAGCCCCAGGAGGGTGTGGGTGATGAACCCGCGCCGGCCGAACATGTAGATCATGGCCAGCCCGAGGACGAAGGCCGGCGTGATGATCGGCAGGATGGACAGCGGTCCCAGGAGGCGTCGCGTCCACAGCCGGCTGCGCGATTCCAGTAGGGCGAAAATGAATCCCAGGCTCGTGGAGATCAGGCTGACGATGACGGCCAGGAACAGGCTGTTTCGCAGTGCCCCCATGCCGAGGGCCAGCATGGTCAGGAGGCCAGCGCCTATCCCGATGCCCGCTCCCCAGAGCAGGCTGGCGCGGGTCCGCCGCGTGACTCCCCAGCCGGTGAGGACTGCGATGAGCCCAGTGGCCACGCCAACCCCAATCCCCCACCTGATCGGATCCACGGGCAATTCCGGGTGGCGCAGCAGCAGGAAGATCGGCGACCGCAGGTATCGGAGGAGACCCGAGGTGGTGAGGCTCCCCTGGATCACAACACTCGCCTGTAGCATGGTGAAAAGTGGAAACAGGATGAAGATGATCACCAGACCGGCCGCCCACAAGATGCCTGCTCCGACGAAGGCGCCACCTCGGAGATATCCCGCCTGGGCCAGCCCAATCCCGGCCAGGGTGAGCAGGCTGAACAGGCCGACCATGGCCCCCAGGCCGAAGGCGCGGCCCGTCGTGAACAACTGGATGAGCCCAGCAAGAAGTCCCAGGCTGGATAGGGAGAGCAGCAGGCGACCCGCCCGTTGGCTGCCGCCCCCGACGAGCGCCAGGAGAATGGCCAGACCGGCGGCGACGCCCACCATGGCCAGGGGCCAGTGGCTCGGCACCTGACCCAGGGCTGTCCGGGACCACGAGAGGGTGAGGAACGCCTTCCCGACCCGCTCCCACGGCAGGACGGCGAACGCCCCCAGGGTCAGGAGGCTCCAGATGACCGTCTCACGGCGATACGCGCTCATCCCAATCCGGGTTGATTGGTCGAGTGGTCGACTCGTCGATTGGTCCGGCAGGGATGCGCCCTTCTCAAGCCCCGTCGGGAACGACCCCTCGCCGGTCTTTCCCGGGTCTCGACTGCCGGACCTTCGACTTCTCGACCAATTGACTATTCGACTTCTCGACGGTTTTTCGTCACTTCGGCAGCGGGAACACCTGCTCCGTCCACCGCTTGATCAGCCCGTCCCGGACGGCGGGCGTGCCGTACTTGCCGAAGTCGTAGGCAATGACCTTGGCGTCTTCGAAGCGAGGCACGTCGGGATCAATGACCGATTTCGAGTGAGAGGGGATGCTGACCTCGCCGTTCTGGGGGCCCAGCTTCTGGTTCTCCGGCTCCAGGGCCCAATCAATGAGCTTCAGCCCGTTCGCCCGATTGGGGCCGCCCTTCACCAGGTTGAGCCCTCCGATCTCGTAGCCGGTGCCGTCTTTCGGTCCCACGAAACGGATCGGGAAGCCCTTTCGCCCCCGCTCGACTACGTCGTTGGCGAAGGAGACGCCGATGGCTACCTCGCCGCGGCCCGCCAGGAGGCTCGGGTCGCCACCGCTCCGGGTGTACTGGGCGACGTTTCGGTGAATGGCCTTGATGAGGTCGAAGCCTTGTTCCTCCCCGTAGATCTGAACGATGGTGGTCATCATCACGTAGCCGGTCCCCGAGGTGTTGGGATTCGGCATGGCGATGAGCCCTTTGTACTTCGGGTCGCCCAGCTCCTTCCAGGTCTCCGGGACCGGCAGGTTCTTCTCCTTCAGGATCTTTTCGTTCACGCCGAAGCCGTGCAGGCCGGTGTGGAGAGGGATGTAATGCCCATCCACCGCCTTGGTGAGCTGTGGCCGCAGGTCGCCCCAGGCCTTGGGGCGGAAGAACTCGGTGAGCCCCTCGGCCTGTGCCACCCAGTGGGGATCGCCCGTGCCGCCGAACCAGACGTCGAAGGCCGGGTTGGCCTTCTCCGCCCGGAGCCGGGCGAGCGCGGCCCCCGAGCTAAGCCGCACGAACTCCGTCTGGATCCCGGTCTTGCTGAATTCGCGCTTCACCGCCTCGCACCAGGCGGGATCAGGGCTGCACAGGAGCGTGACCTTGTTTTCCCCCGCCCAGGCCGGCAGGACATACAGGACTGCCAGAACCATTGCTACCAATACCACCGCACCCTTCTTTCTCATGGGGTGCCCTCCCCTCGTCAAGTGCATAGTTCAATCATGCGAAGTTCGTCGCTGCATGTTCCGGATCCAGGATGCCCCTCTTCCCATCCCTCTCCCCATTCTTGGGGAGAGGGAAGTCAGCCGAGTACCTGGTCCAGATTCGCGAAGACCCGCTGGAACGCCTCAACGTACCGGCGCATCAATTCCAGCGTTTGCGGGAACAGTGGATAGGAATGCGATCCAATGACCAGCGAATCCTGAAGCAGCCGCAGCGTCTCGGGGTACTCGGCCAAGTCGTACTTCACCTCCTCGCCCAACGGGCACTTCCACGGGCAGGACAGGCCGTAGCCGGTCCGTTCCTGGAACAGGGTCTGCCCCGGGACGGGGACGGTCTGCCACAGGCTGACCTCCATCCCCTCGGCCTTCAGGGCGGCCAGCACCTTCAGCCGGAACTCCTTGGGCGGCAGATCGGAGCCCGCGGCATGGGGGTTCAGGCGGATCCGGTACTGGTAGAAGCTCGAGGCGCAGTCGGGGGGCACGAAGGGTGGCGTGATCCCCGGGATCTTCCCCAGGTGCTCGGTGAGGTAGGCCGCGTTTTCCCGGGTGTTGGCCAGCGATTCGTCCAGCCGGCGCAACTGGCTCCGGCAGAGCGCGGCGGTGAGTTCGGTCGTCCGGTACATCCAGCCCAGCATCAGGGAGTTGTATTCCCGGACGCCGTCCAGAGGGCGGGAAGGATCGAACGCCCTCCTGTCGCTTTCCCGGATGTCCTCGCCGAACATGCGGAACATGTTGGCGCGGTCCTTCAGGTCCTCCCGGTTCGTGACGAAGATGCCGCCCTCGCCTGCGGGGAGGTTCTTACTGGCCTGGAAGGAGAAGCAGGCCATGTCCCCGAGACTCCCAACCTTCTTGCCCTTGTACGTGGCCCCATGGGCCTGGGCCGCATCCTCGATCACGACGAGGCCGTACTTCCTGGCAATGGTCATGATGCGATCCATGTCCGCAGGCAGGCCGTGGATATGGACCGGGATGATGGCCTTGGTACGCGAGGTGATGCGCGCTTCGATCTTCGCCGGATCAATGTTGTATGTATTCGGGTCGATGTCCACGAAGACGGGGATGGCGTTGTGCTGCAGGACAGCCAGCGCCGTGGCCAGGAAGGTGAAGGCCGTGGTGATCACCTGGTCGCCGGTCCCGATCCGGCCGGCGGCCACCGCGGTGTGCAGGGCGGCGGTCCCGCTGTTGGTGGTCAGGGCATAGCGCGCCCCGCAATAGCGCGCCCACTCCTCCTCCAGGGCCTTGACCTGGGGGGCGTAGGGGCCGTTGAGGATGCCGGAGTCCAAAGCCGCCAGGACGGCGGCTTTGTCTTCTTTGGTGATGATGGGCCAGCGGCGATGCAGGCCCCTAGGGACCACGGCGGTCCCCCCGCGAATGGCCAATGCCTCCCTCATGAATGGATCCTCCTGCTTCCGCGGCGTCGAGAAGCGTGCGCCCCGGCACCACATGACGAGCGGATCAACAGCGTGTGGGACACCACGGTGGTGGAGAAGACGTGCTGCTTCCCCTGATCCATCTGGGCAATGGCCCGGCGGACGGCCAGGCGCCCCATCTCCTCCTTGGGGACGGCCACGGTGGTCAGGGGCGGGGTCGTGTGGGCCGCGTATTCGATGTCATCGTAGCCGACGAGGGCAAGGTCGTCGGGAACTCGCAATCCCTGCTCGTGGATGGCCCGCATGGCCCCGATGGCCATGTCATCGTTGGTGAAGATGGCGGTGGGGCGGCCCGGACCTTTGAAGAGGACCTCCACGGCCTCGTGGCCCCCCTCGGGCCGGAGCGGCGCCTCGACGATGAGGTCCTCCCGCAGCGGAATCCCCGCCTCGTGGAGGGCGCGCCGGTAGCCGCTGGTGAGCGCCTGGGAGAAGGGGTGGCGAACCGGCCCGCGGATCAGGGCGATGCGCCGGTGCCCCAGCTTGACCAGATGGCGGGTGGCCTCGTAGGCGCCCTGGGCATCATCGCAGACGACGGCATCCACGCCCCGGAGGGGTGGGCGCATGTCCACCAGGACGAGGGAGAAGCCGTTGGCGTGGAGCTGGTGCACCAGCCGGGGCGGAACCTTGCCCACCAGGATGAGCCAGCGGGTCATCATCTCGCGGACCATCCTGGGGTACTCCGATGGGGGAGTGGCCTCGCCCATGCCGTATCCGAGGAGCAGGTGACAATCGAAGCGCCGCGCCTCGTCGGCGATGCCTTGGATGATTCCGGCGAAGTAGCTGTGGGAGGTCACGACCTCCGGGCTGAGGATGGCGCCGACAATGCGCTCGCCGCGCGGGCCGGGCGCGGAGCGACTGGCCAGGAGCTGGGCGGCCGGGTTGGGGATGTACCCGAGCCGCCGGACGGCGGCAAGGACCTTGCGGCGGCTGGCGGGGCTCACGTCCGGGCGGCCGCGAATCACCCTGGAGACGGTCATGATGGACAGTCCCGTGTGCCGCGCGATATGTTTCAGCGTGACCGGGGCCCGAGCGGGCTTCGGCATTTTTTCCCCAACGGTCTGTTAGCGTTAACGGTACGATTCCTATCCCAGGTCGGCCCCGAACGTCAAGGGGATTCTTGAGATGGCGGAGGCGGCACCACTCGGTGGAGGGGCAGCGCTCGGCACGGGGCTTCCCTCAGAGGGGGGTTGCTCCAAGATGTGATTTTGTGTTGACTTGTGTTTGAATCTGTGAGCCAATAGCGCGCCCTGCCGCCCCAGTCGGTGAGAGGGCACGGGCCCCTCATGGTCCCCGGAGGAACGGATGGCGGTTGCCCGGATTGATCCCCACTGGCGATACCACGACCTGCGGGCCATCGTCCTGGAGAACGCCATTTTGCGCCTGACGGTGCTTCCGGAGGTCGGGGCCAAGGTTTACGATTTGATCTTCCGCCCGGCTGATCGGAACTTCCTCTGGCACAATCCCCGCCTGGAACCTCGCCGCCCCGTCTTCGGCGGCAACTTCGACGACTGGTGGAGCGGGGGCTGGGACGAGGTGTTTCCCACCTGTGACGTCAGCACGCACCAGGGCGAGACCTACCCGTACCTGGGGGAGCTGTGGTCGCTCCCTTGGGAGTGGCGGGTGGAGCGGGACGGCCCCGGCGAAGTCTGCCTCTCCCTCAGCCGGACCACCATCATCGCCCCGGCCCGCATGGAGAAGTGGATTCGTCTCGCTGCGGACGAACCGATCGTCCGGTTCCACCACCGGCTGACGAACATCGGGACGCAACCTCTGGACTTCGTGTGGGGCATCCATCCGTGCTTTGGCATCGAGGCGGGCTTCCGGATCGATGCCCCGGCGCGGGTCGGGGTGGTCGGCCACACGGCCACCGCCCCCTTCGGGCCGGTGGGGACGACGTACCCATGGCCGAAGGCGGAAGTCTGTACCGTTCCGCCAGCAAGCCAGGGGTGGTGCGAGGGGCACTATGCCACGGAACTCACCGACGGATGGGTCGCCCTGACCGACCCCAAGGAGGAAATCGGAATCGGCCTGGTCTTCCCCCGCGACGTGTTTCCCGTCCTCTGGTGCTGGATGGTCTACGGGGGCTGGCGCGGCCATTACCACGTGGCACTGGAGCCATGGACCGGCTGGCCCCACCAACTGGACAAGGCGGTGGCGGCCGGTCGGCACCGGACCCTGGCGCCGGGGGAATCGCTTGAGTGCCAGACCATGGCGGCAGTGTACAGCGGCCTGCGATCGGTGAAGGGCATCAACTGGGACGGCCACGTCCGCGGGTAGAGACGCCCAAAGCACTGCAACCGCAACTGGACGCAGATTCATTCACGGAAGGAGGGGAGTCATGAGGCGAGGGTGGTGGGTTTGTGGGATCGTCGGATTCGTGGTGCTGACGGCAACCTCAATGGGAGCATTGGCCGGTACGGCGGATCACGAGGGGCAGGTCGTGGTCTACACGGCGGCGCAGAGCACGATCGTACAGGCCATTGGGCCGATGTTCGAGAAGAAGACCGGGATCAAGGTCCAGTTCGTCGAGGCGGGGACGGGAGAGGTGCTGAAGCGAGCCCGGGCCGAGAAGGACAACCCCCTGGGAGATGTCTTCTGGGCGCTGGCAGCCGAGCCGCTCGCGGCCAACGCAGACCTCCTGGAGCCGTACACGGTAACCGAGGACGCCAGGATCAACCCCATCTACAAGAAAGGGATGGCCGGGGGCCGGGTGATCCCCAACAACGTCACCCCCATGGTCATCGTGTACAACAAGAAGCTGGTCAGTGAGGCCGAGGCGCCGAAGTTCTGGAAGGCGCTGGCGGATCCGAAATGGAAGGACAAGATCGCCTACGCGGCGGCCGACAAGTCAGGGTCGTCTTACACGATCCTGGCCACGCTGCTCACGGTGTTCGGCGAGAACGATCCCGGCTGGAAGGTGGTCGAGGACATCATGAAGAACGCTAAGATCCTCCCCTCCTCGAGCCGGGTGCCCAAGGGGGTCGCGGACGGCGAGTATCACGCGGGCCTGACCTATGAGGACGCCGCCATGCGCCAGGTGGCCGGCGGGGCACCGGTGGGTGTCATCTATCCGCTGGACGGGACCTCCATCCCGCCGGACGGCAACGCCCTCATCAAGGGAGCCAAGCATCCCAAGGCGGCGCGGATGTTCCTCGACTACGCCGTGTCGAAGGAAGTGATGGATCTGCTGGCCGAGAAATTCTCCCTGCGCTCAGCGCGGACGGACGTGAACCCGCCCAAGGGGTTTGTGCCGCTTGGCGAGATCAAGGCCGTAGCCTACGACATGGAGTGGGCGGGGAAGAACTATGCGGTCCTCGTGAAGAAATGGCAGGACATTATCGTGCGGGTGAAGTAAAACGTAAGGGGATGGGTTACGTTTTACGCTTTACGTTTTAACATGTGCTGCGTGAAACGTGGGGCGCGGGGCGGGATGCGTATACGGGCGGATGTCTGGACCAGCGTGACCTGGATCGCCTTCACGCTCCTCGTGGTCTTGCTGATCATCCCGCTGGGGCGACTGCTCTGGGTCAGCCTGCTCACCGAGGATGGCGGATTCACGCTGAAGCACTACCGCGAGTTCCTGGCGTATCCGTATTACTCCAGAACCATCGGGCACAGCTTCCTGGTGAGCGGGCTGGTAACGCTGGCTGCCCTGGTCGTGGCGGTCCCGGTGGCCTTCCTCATCGCCCGCGTGGACATCCCGGGGAAGGCGGTGCTCAAGTCGCTGGCCATCCTGCCCCTGGTGTCGCCGCCCTTTATCGGGGCGTATTCTTGGATCCTCCTCTTCGGCCGGGCCGGTTATGTCACGTCGCTCTTCCAGAATGTCGGGATCACTCTCCCCACCGTGTACGGGATGCACGGCATCGTCCTGGCCCTGACCCTCAACCTGTACCCGTTCGTCTTGCTGATGCTCGCGGGCGCGCTCCAGGACCTGGATCAGTCGCTGGAGGAGGCGGCCCAAGGCCTGGGGTCGAGCCCCTGGCGGATCTTCTGGACCCTCACGGTCCCGGTGACCATGCCCTCGCTGCTGGGCGGAGCCCTCCTGGTGTTCCTGACGGCCTTCGCCGAGTTCGGGGCGCCCATGATCATCGGCGAGGGCTACCAAGTCCTCCCTACCATCGTGTACAGCTTGTTCGTCAACGAGATGGGGAGCAATCCCGCCATGGCCAGCACGGGCGCCGCGATCCTCGTCCTGTGCACGACCGGCATCCTGCTGTTCCAGTACTGGCTGGTGGGCCGGCGGCGGTACGGCATGACCCAACTCCGGCCGATCCCGCCGGTCCGGCCGCGCCCCCTCCTGCGCGGGGTCCTCACTGCCTACGCCTACCTGGTTGTGGGCCTGTCGCTGGTGCCCGCCCTGGTGGTGGCCATCACCTCGTTCTTCGAAAGCCGGGGGCCGGTCCTGTACCCGAACTTCAGCCTGGGAAACTACCAGGAGGTCGTCTTCAACGTCCCCCGGGCCATCGCCAACAGCTTCGTCCTCTCGAGCGCCTCCGCCCTGCTGGACATCCTCGCGGGGACGCTCATCGCCTACCTGGTGGTCCGCCGCCGGTCGGCGATTACCGCGGCATTGGATTCTTGCGTCATGATCCCCTATGCCGTTCCGGGAACCGTCATCGGCGTTGCCTTCATCGTGGCCTTCAACAAGCCCCCGATCGTCCTGACCGGCACGTTTCTCATCCTGCTCTTGGCGTACTTCGTCCGGCGGCTCCCCTACGCGGTCCGGGCGGGGTCGGCCATCCTTCACCAGATTGATCCCTCGGTGGAGGAGGCGTCCATCAGCCTGGGGGTCTCTCCCCTGAGGAGCTTTGCCAAGGTGACGGCGCGGCTCATGCTGCCGGGGATCGTTTCGGGCGGGATCCTCACATGGGTTCAGACGATCACGGAGATCAGCGCCACGATTTTCCTCTACTTCGGTGCCTGGTCCACCATCACCGTGGTCATTTACCGCCAGGTGAGCAGCAGCAACTTCGGCAGCGCGGCCGCCGCCTCCACGATCCTGCTGGTGGCGGTGTTCATCCCGGTGCTGTTCGTCAATTGGATGCTGGGTGAGCGCGCCGTGACCGCGGTCTAACTCCCTCACGCTCACCCTCTCCCCCCGGGGGGAGGGCTGGGTGAGGGGTTGTGAAGTGATGGGAACAACGCTGACAATCGAACGGCTCAGCAAGCGATACGCCGAGGTCGAGGCGCTGGCGGAGGTCTCGCTGGAGATCCAGGGCGGCGAGTTCTTCACCCTGCTGGGTCCCAGCGGGTGCGGGAAGACGACCCTGCTTCGCTGCGTGGCCGGGTTCCTCCGGCCGGACGCCGGCCGCATCCTGTGCGACGGCGAGCGGCTGGACACCCTCCCCGCCCACAAGCGGGACATTGGGATGGTCTTCCAGAACTACGCGATCTTCCCCCACCTTACCGTCTTCGAAAACGTGGCCTACGGCCTCAGGGCCCGGCATCTCCCGCCAACCGACCTCGTGCGCCGGGCCGGAGATGCGTTGCGTCTCGTCCACATGGAGGCCCTGGCGGACCGGCGGCCCGACCAGCTCTCCGGCGGGCAGCAACAGCGGGTCGCCCTGGCCCGGGCCATGGCCATCCGGCCGCGACTGCTCCTCATGGATGAGCCGCTCTCCAACCTGGATGCCAAGCTGCGGGTGGAGATGCGGACGGAGATCCGGCGCATCCAGCGGGACCTGGGCATCACCACCATCTACGTCACCCATGACCAGGAAGAGGCGCTGGCCATCTCGGAACGGCTGGCGGTCATGCGAGCCGGGCGGGTGGAGCAGGTCGGATTTCCCTGGGATGTGTACCAGGCCCCCGGGAGCGCGTTCGTGGCGCAGTTCATCGGGGCCAGCAACGCCCTCAGCGGCAGGCTGGTCGGGAGCGAGGGACCGTTTGCCCGGGTGGAGATCGGCGACTGGATCGTCCGCGCGCGCCGGGCGGATGTGGCGGCGGACCGCGCCCTGGTGGTCTTCCGTCCAGAGGCCGTGGACCTGGTCGCCGAGGGTGTCCGGCCTCCTGGCGCCACGGTAGGGGAGGGGGTGGTGATGCACCGGGAGTTTCTCGGATCCGTTCTCCGCTACCGGCTGCGGTTGGCGGACGGCTCCCAGATTCATCTGGACGAGCATAAGCCGGACGCCGCCCGCCTGCGGAAGGAAGGGGAACGGGTGCGCTTTGCCGTACGCCCTGAGGACGTCCTGCTGTTTCCCGAGGACTCCGCCGATGTCTGAAGGCTTGTGCGCGGACGGCCCTGTCCATTCGATCCCCCCGAGAGCTTCAGGCTCAGTTTCTGACATCCGCGGTTTTCCGGGTGAAAGGAGCCTGGAGAATGGATGAGATGGGTGCGTTGACGGGGATGCTCCGGCACATCCTGCTGGATTTCCGCCAGATGCAGGACTTCATCCGCGAACCGTTCCTTGTGGCCAGGGCGGACGGTATCCGGTACTGGGATGTCGCCGGCAAGGAATACCTGGATGGGCTCTCCGGAGTCTTCGTCGTGAACGTTGGTCACAACAACCGGGCTGTCATCGAGGCCATGAAGGCCCAACTGGATCGGGTGGCCTTTGCTCCGCCGTTGCACGGGGTGACGCCACCGGCGGTGGAGCTGGCCGGCCGCCTGGCGGAGATCGCGCCCGGCGACTTGAATACGGTCAAGTTGCTCTCGGGTGGCTCCGAGGCGATGGAGACGGCGTTGAAGATCGTCTGGCAGTATCACCGGCAGACGGGCCATCCGCGCAAGCACAAGATCGTGAGCATGTACCAGGCGTATCACGGGGCCACGCTGGGGGCGCTCTCCGCCACCGCCACGAAGCGCCGGAAGGCCATTTTCGAGCCCCTCCTCCCCGGCTTCGTCCATGCCCAGCCAGTGTATTGCTTCCGCTGCCCCTACGAGAAGACCTATCCGGCCTGCGATGTGTTCTGTGCCCGGACGGTACGGGACCTCATCGAGGCCGAGGACCCTGCGACCGTGGCCGCGGTCATCGTGGAGCCGATCAGCAATACCGGCGGCACCCTCGTGCCGCCCCCCGAGTACCTGCCCACGTTGCGCCGTATCTGTGACGAGACCGGGGCGCTCCTGATCTTTGACGAAATCATCACCGGCTTCGGCCGGACGGGAGAGCTGTTCGCCGCCATCCGGTACCAGACGACACCGGACATCCTGGTGGTGGGGAAGGGGATGTCTTCGGGCTACGCGCCCCTGGCCGCTGCGGTGATCTCGGATCGGGTCGCTCAGGCGTTCTGGGGCGGGACGCAGGACCGCGTAGAGTTGAGCCATGGCCACACGTACGGGGCGCATCCCGTGGCGGCCGTGGCAGGCCTGGCCAGCATCGGGGAGATTCTGGGACGGGACCTGTCCGCGAATGCCCGGAAGGTGGGAGCGCATCTGAAGAAGCAGATGGCGGCGCTCTCCGACCTGGGCGTGATCGCGGACGTGCGGGGCGAAGGGCTGATGGTCGCGGCCGAGCTGGCGACGGAGCCAAAAAGCAAGACACGCTTCGATGAAGGCATCGCCATCGCCAATCGGGTGGCGCAGCGGGCCCTCCGCAACGGGCTGGTGATGCGGGGCGACCTGCACACCATCAGCCTGGCGCCGCCGCTCATCGTCACCGAGGGGGACATCGACGCCATGGTCGCGATCGTGCGGAGGAGCCTCCAGGAGGTTCTGGCGGAGCTCCGGGCATGAGCGCGAGGGATTTCCGCCTCGGCCGGCTGTCCCGCACCCTTCGGCCTCTGGTGACGGAGGCCATCGACCTGGCCCGGGATGCCGGCCGCATCCTCCGGCGCCGCTTCCGGACGGCGATGCACGTCTCGGTCAAGGGCCCGGCCGACATCGTGACCGCGGCCGATGTGGAGGTCCAAGCCATGATCGCCCGGCGGCTGCGTCGGGCCTTCCCGACCCACGGTATCCTGGCGGAGGAGGGACTGGACGCCACGGCCGGGACGAAGTGGCGCTGGATCGTGGACCCGCTGGACGGGACCAAGAACTTCGCCCGCGGCATTCCCAGCTTCTGCGTGTCCATTGCCGCCGAGCGGGAGGGCAGGGTCGAGCTCGGCGTCGTGCTGGACCCGATCTATGAGGAGCTGTTCCTGGCGGCGCGCGGGGCCGGCGCCTGGTGTAACGGCCGGCGCATCCATGTCTCCGAGATCTCGGATCTCGCGGGCGCGTTCCTGGGGACCGGACTTCCCAACCGGGTACGAAGGTTCGCCGGCCCCGTGGCCCGGGTGTTCAGTCGCTTCGCTGCCCGGTGCCTGGGGGTCCGGGATCGCGGCGCCGGGGCCCTGGACCTGTGCTACGTCGCCTGCGGCCGGTTCGACGGCTACTGGGAGGTGGATCAGTCGCCCTGGGACATCGCCGCGGGGGCCCTGATTGTGGAGGAGGCGGGCGGCCGCATGTCCGATTTCCAGGGCGGGTCGTTCGACATCTACGGGGGCGAGACGGTGGCGAGTAACGGGAAGATTCACGACCAGATGCTCGCCGTCCTGGGCGCGGGCGCCGGCATTCCCCGGGGGTACAAGCCGCCTGTCCGCCGTCGCTAGCGGGCTGTATTCAGACAGGAAGAGCACACCACCATGCACTCGCTGATCCGCCAGGAGCGGATTCTTACCCTGTTGAGGCAACATGGGGTCGTATCGGTGGGGCGGCTGGCCCGGTCGGTCCGCGCCTCCGAGATGACGGTTCGCCGCGACCTGGCGGCGCTGCGGAACCGGGGGCTGGTTCGGAAGCTTCACGGCGGCGCCGTCCTGGAGGTCGCCAAGACGGAGGAGTCCCACTTCTCCAGGACCCGCCAGGAGCATGTGGAGGAGAAACGGGCCATCGCCAAGGAGGCGGCCGCCCTGGTCGCTCCGGGCAGCGTCGTGGCCCTGGGCGCGGGGACGACCACCTGGCACGTGGCCCGTGCCCTGGCGGATCGGGCCGACCTCACCTTCGTCACCAACTCGCCCAACATCGCGCTGGAGCTGGACCGGGGCCAGCAGAACGTCATCCTGACCGGCGGCCACCTGCGCACCCCCGCGGATGCCCTGGTGGGTCCGCCGGCCTTGTGGACGCTGGAGCGGCTCCAGATCGATGTCCTCTTTCTCGGGGCCAACGGGATCGACCTGAAGGCCGGGTACACGACGCCCGTCCTGGAGGAGGTCGAGGTCAATGTCGCCATGATGCGCAAGGCGTCTCGCATCGTCCTGGTGGCGGATCACAGCAAGTTCGGTCGGGTGACGTTGGCGACCATCGCGCCCATCGGGGCGGCGCATGTCCTCATCACCGACGCCGGCGCCCCGCGGGCCATGCTGGAGCGCATTCGGCGGCGCGGCGTCCGGGTGCTGGTGGCGGGGAAGCCTGGGCGGTGAACCAGTCCTCACAACTTGGTACGGCATCCTGAAATAGGCAAGCGTGAGTTTGATGAGGTTTTCTCCAGGCCGATGGTCGTGATTGGGCGACGGGGCTCGGTTCTCAAGGCCGTGGGGCGCACCCTCGAGGGGCGCTTCCTTAGGGTGGTCTTCATTCGGCGGGGCAGCGACCAGGATCACGTCATCACTGCCTGGCCCTCGAAGAGGAAGCAGATCCTGCTTTGGCACCGGGAGATGAAGAAGAAATGACCAAAAGATGCAGAAAATGTGGTGAGGAGAAGTACCAGGATGATCAGGGGCAGTGGTTTTGCCCGGATTGCATACTTGGAGAGGTTGATCCCGCTTTTCTCGACGAGGAAGGGGATGATCGCGGGGAGCTGAAGCGCCCCTATGTGCTAGAGCCGCCCACCAAACAGATCAGCATCCGGCTCCCGGTAACAGACCTAGAACTCGCGAAGCAGATTGCCAAGCGAAAGGGGATCCCGAAATATCAGACCTACATTAAGACGCTGCTTCACAAAGCCCTGGTCAAAGAATCAGGCCATGACTGACGCGACAATCAGGGCCGGGAAGACGATGCCTTATCCTACGCGCTCTCGGCCCTATCACTGCTCCCGAGCCGGATGGGAAATCCATTCAAGAATTCTTGAAGAACGGAGAAAATAGAAATGGGCAGCACGATGCGCGGGGTCCTGTTGCGAGGCCCCCATCAGATGGGCCTGGAGGAGCTGCCCCGGCCGGTTCCCCGATCGGATCAGGTCCTCATCCGGGTTCGCTACAGCGCCTGTTGCGCCACGGACTTCGACCTGATCGACGGGACCATGCCGGACCAGGCCAAGTATCCCATCATCCTGGGCCACGAGTGGAGCGGCGAGGTGGTCGAGGCCCCGCCGGAGTACTCGGCGCTCGTTGGGAAGCCGGTCGTGGCGGACAACCTCGTCACCTGTGGGACGTGTCCCGCCTGTGTCACCGGCCGGCCGAACCTGTGCCGGCGGATGGATGAGCTGGGGTTCAGCCTGAATGGGTCCCATGCCGAATACCTCGTGACGCTGGCGCGCAGCGTCCGGGTGCTGCCCCCGGGCCTCTCCCTGAAGGCGGCGGCCCTGGCAGAGCCGGTGGGGGTGGCCCTCTATGGGGTGCGACGCGCGCGCGTGGCCCTAGGCGACCGAGTCCTGGTCCTGGGGGCGGGGCCCATCGGCCTGTTCACCATGCAGGTGTGCCGGACCGCGGGGGCGGCCGAGGTCTGGCAGGGGGACCTCCGTGTGGAGCGCTTGCGGCTGGCGCGCCTGCTCGGGGCGACGAGGACGCTGGACCTGTCAAAGGCATCGCTCACCGATGCGCTCCACGAGGCGGGCTACGAACCCGATGTGGTCATGGAGTGCTCCGGGAGCCCCAGCGCCTTTGCCCAGGCGATCAAGGGCGTCCGGTCCGGTGGCCGCGTGGGTGTCCTGGGCTACTATGCCGACGATCTGGCGGCGATCCGGCCCAGCGACATCATGATGCGAGAGCTGGAGGTCCTGGGAGCGGTCTGCCCGACGGGCACCTGGGATGCGGCGCTGGCGCTCATCGCCGACGGGCGGGTGAATACCGAGGCCGTCATCACCCACACCTTTCGCCTGGAACAGTTCGCCGAGGCGTACGAGACGGCGCGGGGCAACCGCGGCGACGCCATCAAGGTCATGCTGGAGATCTGAAAATGCAACCGCAGATGAACGCAAATGAACGCAAATACTCACAGAAAAGATTTGGGGTCCATCTGCATTGATCTGCGTGTATCTGCGGTTGCTTATCTGGAGGGGGGATGGGGAAGAGAGCGCGGGTGCGGGTGGTTGATCTGACACGGAAGATCACGCACGAGATGCCGAACTTCCCGGGCGAGCCGCGGCCGGGATTCATCCACTTTGGAGGTCTCGGCGACATCGGCTTCCGCTGCAATCAAATCCTGATGCCCACGCACTTCGGGACCCATACCGACGCCTACAGTCACTTCCTGGCGGACGGGCTGCCCATGGACCGGATGCCGCCGGCGCAGTATGTGGGTCCGGCCGCCGTCCTGGATGTCCGCAAGCGGCCCGACCCGGCACGGGTGACGCGGCGCGATCTGGAGACGGCGTGGCCGGCCGGTTCCCACGCGCGGCGGGTCCTGATCAACACCGGCTGGGGGGACCGGGCGAAGGGTCCCGCCTACTTCAAGAAATTTCCCGGCATCGAGGCCGAGGCAGCCCGGTGGTTGATCCGGCGGAAAGTCACCATGCTGGGTATGGATCTGCCGTCGGTGCATCCCAAGGAATACAAGGCCATTCACGAGTTGCTGTTCCGGGGGAGGGTGGCGGTGACCGAAGGGTTGATCAACCTGTCGCGCCTCCCTCGCGGTGAGGTATTCTTCGTGGGCCTGCCCCTCCCCCTGAAGGGACTGGACGGCTCGCCGATCCGCGCCGTGGCGATCGTCGGTTCCCCCATGCGGATATGACCAGCCTTTCAACCTCGTGGAAGGCGACGGGCCCTGTTCTCCGGCTGACGCTCTCAGGAGGCAGGCCGATCAGGCGTCCGAGCCGCTTGGCGAGCCGCGAGACCCCGATGGCATCGCTTGACAGAGGTGATTGGGTGGTATTACCTTGATCAACGTGGTATTACCCCCGAATGGAAGGCAGTCTCATGAGGACAGTGTCGCTGAAATTACCGGAGTCTCTGGACGAGAGGCTCGCAGCCATCGCGGCTAAACGCGGAGCCAGCAAGTCCGCCGTGGTGCGCGAGGCGCTGGAGAAATACGTTCAAAATGATAAGAGTATCCGGCCGGGGTCTTGTCTCACCTTGGCCGGGGAGCTTGTCGGTTGCGTGGCTGGACCGGCCGACCTGTCTTTTCACAAGAAGCACATGAAGGCCTTCGGCCAATGAGGAGCGGGGTATTGCTGGACACCGGCCCCTTGGTTGCCAGCCTCAACAGGCGAGATCGATTTCCTGAATGGACCAAGGTGCAGTTGGCACAGATACGACCTCCATTGCTTACGTGTGAGGCGGTTCTCGCGGAGGCATGCTTTCTCCTGCGAAATCTTCCGGGAGGGGGCAGGCCCGTTGCGGAATTGGTTGCTCGGAGAGTCCTCGAGATCTCATTTCGGGTGGACGCCCACGCCAGGTCGCTCGCAGATCTTCTGGAAAAGTAATCGAACATTCCCATGTCACTGGCCGATGCCTGCCTGGTTCGCATGTCGGAACTGCGCGAAGACAGCGTTGTGTTCACCATTGACCGGGATTTCAGGCTCTACCGCCGTCATGGGCGACAGGTGATCCCCACCCTCATGCCACCTGAACAGCGGTAGAGTCGCCTTGCAGGCTGAAGATGCCTGGCGCGGCAAGAGACATGCGCCGCTCCGGTCGGATTTCGGCGCGGGCCCCGCGGAGACGGATCATTACACCTGGCGACTTCCACTTCCGTGAGGACTCCGGGATGAATCGAGTCGTTCAGCCCAACGCGCGCCCAGGCGTCCTCGCCGGTGCGACCATTGTCGGTGTTCCCGACCGGCTGGCGATGCGACGTCGTGTCCTCGCCGCGGTCCGGCCGTACCTGTACATCCTGCCGACGTTCTTTTTTCTGTTCATCTTCACCCACTATCCGATCCTGAAGACGTTCTACCTGAGCCTCTTCAAGTGGAACCTGGCCACGCCCAAGCGGGAGTTCGTCGGTCTCGCCAACTACCTCCAGGCCTGGTCCACGCCCCTGTTTTGGCAGGTCCTGCAGAATAATGTCGTGTTCGCTGTGGGGACCATCCCCATCAGCTTGGCCCTGGCCCTGGCCCTGGCCCTGTTGATCAACCAGAGGATTCGCGGCCTGGCGATCTACCGGGCCGCCCTCTTCTACCCGACCCTCCTCCCCATGGCCGCGGCCGCGATGATCTGGCTGTGGATCTTGACCCCCAGCTATGGCCTGGTCAACTTCTACGGGAAGGCGCTGGGTCTCCCCGACATCCACTGGCTGGGACACAGCCGTCTTGCCCTGCCCGCCCTGATGCTGGTGGGGATCTGGAAGCGCCTCGGCTATTACATGGTCATCTTCCTGGCTGGCCTGCAGGTGATCCCGGAGCATCTGTATGAGGCGGCGATCCTCGAGGGGGCCGGCCCGTGGAAGCGGTTCTGGCGGGTTACCTTTCCCCTGCTGTCACCCACGACCTTCTTCGTGGCCATCATGGCCGTGATTGATTCCTTTCAGGCGATTGACCAGGTGTACCTGATGACCCAGGGGGGACCGGGCAACAACACCAACCTCTTCATCTTCTACATCTACCAGAACGCCTTCCGCTTTTTCGACATGGGGTACGCCTCGGCGGTTTCGGGGATCCTGTTCCTCATCCTGCTGGGGCTGACGGTCCTGGCATTCCGCATGCTCCACCGGCGGGTGCACTATGCGTAGCCGACCCTTCTGGCGTCTCCCGGTCCACGCGCTGCTGCTCCTGGCGGGCTTGGTCGTAGTCATCCCGTTCCTCTGGATCACCTTGACCGCCTTTAAGGAGCGAAACGAGGTCTTTTCCCTGATCCCCCAATGGCTGCCGGCCCACCCGACCCTGCAGAACTTTTGGGGTGTGCTGGACGCCATGCCCTTCTGGCGGTACTACTGGAACACGCTGGTGGTGGCCTTCGGGCTTCTGGGGGTCCAACTGATCACGATCACCCTGGCCGCCTATGCCTTCGCCCGGATGGAATTCCGGGGGCGCGACGTCCTCTTCATCCTGCTCCTCGTGCAACTGATGATCGCGCCCCAGAGCACGGCCATTCAGAACTATGTCACCATCGTGAACCTCGGGCTCCTGGACACCCGGCTGGCCATCATGGCGCCATACCTGGCCTCGGCCTTCGGGACGTTCCTGCTCCGGCAGACGTTCAAGGGCATCCCGAGAGAGCTGGAAGAGGCAGCGGCCCTGGACGGGTGTGGCGGCCTTCGATTCCTGCTTTACATTGCCGTCCCCCTGGCCATTCCCGGCTATCTGGCCTTCGCCCTGGTGAGCCTGACCTATCACTGGAACGAGTTTTTCTGGCCGCTGGTGATCACGGAGACCAACAAGGCCCGCACGCTCACGCTGGGTCTGGGGATCTTTGCCCAGACGGCCGAGGGGGCGGCCGACTGGACCATGCTCATGGCGGCGACCTTGATGGTCATCGCCGTGCCGCTGGCGTGCTTCCTCATCTTCCAGCGACGCTTCATCAATAGCTTCATGCAGTCGGGTCTGGGGGGATGATCAACCGGGACGCCACGGTGTCCCTACCTTGAGGGGAGGAGAAGCCATGAGACGGAGCAGTTGGATTCTAGCCCTGCTGTGGGCCGTGGTGGCTCTGCCGGCCTGGGCCGCGACGGAGATCAAGTTCTACTACCCCGTCCACCTGACGGGACCCCTGGTCAAGGAGATCGAGGCCTACGTGGCCGACTTCCACAAAGCCCACCCCGGCATCCGGGTGGAGCCGGTGTGGGGTGGGAACTACTGGCAGAACATGCAGAAGACGGTGGCGGCCCTGCAGGCAGGGACCCCGCCCGATGTGGCGGTGCACCTGGCCATTGACGTGGTGACGCTGCGGGACCTGGACGCCGTCATTCCTCTGGATGAGTTCGTCCAGCGAGAGGGCGGCGACAAATTCCTGGCGGATTTCTTCCCAGGGTTCGTGAGCGACCTGAAGGCAGAGGGGAGGGTCTGGGCGATCCCGTTCCAGCGGAGCACCCCGATCCTCTACTATAACAAGGACCTGCTCAGGAAGGCCGGGCTGGATCCCAACAAGGCGCCCACCACGTGGGACGAACTGCTGGCCACGGCGCAGAAGGCGACGGTACGGGATGCCTCGGGGCAGGCCACCCAGTGGGGGTTGACCATCCCCGATGACCCCTGGCTCCTCATGTCCTTCATCCTGCAGAACGGGGGCCGGACCCACAGCGCCGACTTCAAAAAGGTCTATCTCGCCGAGAAACCGGCGGTGGACGCCCTCCAGTTCTGGGCGGACCTGGCCAACAAGCACAAGGTCATTCCCCGCCACCGAACCTTCCCGGAGTCGGTCCAGGACTTCGCCGCGGGAAAGACCGCCATGCTGATCCACTCCACGGGGAACCTCCGCTTCATCCGGGATTCGGCCAAGTTCGAATGGGGGACCGCCTTCCTCCCGAAGAACAAGCGGCAGGCGGTGGCCATCGGCGGCGCCGGCTTCTTCATCTTCAAGAAGGCGCCGCGGGAGAAGCAGGAGGCCGCGTGGCAGTTCACGAAGTTCATGACCTCGCCGGAGATTCAGGCGCGCTGGAACATCGGCTCCGGCTACATCGCCACCCGCAAGTCCTCTTTCGACCTGCCGCTCATGAAGGAGTACACGGCGAAGCTGCCGCAGGCGCTGGTAGCCCGGGACCAGTTGCCCCTCGCCCTGGCGGAGATGAGCACCCACGACAACCAGAAGGTCCGGGAGATCTTCCGGACGCATTTCCAGGAAGTGCTGGACGAGAAGTACACGCCGGAGGAGGGCATGAAGAAGGCCCAAGCGGAGATGGAGAAGGTCCTGGCCCCGTTCCAGAAGTGACCGAAACGGCGCGGCCGACGTGGGGCGGCCCGCACCCCGGGCCGCCCCCGGTCCAACCGCATGATCGAATCGCACTGGGGGGTCGGGAGGGTCGGCTACAAACCGGATTTCGTGAGATACGCCTCGACGGCCTGAACGTATCGCGGGTAGAGTTCCAGGATCGTGCCGATGGACCCCAGCACCTTGGCGTCCTCGATGCTCTCGTACTCGTGGACCAGGCGGTTCCTGAGGCCCGCGGACGGGGCGAGAGAGCGGGCAAGCTCAAGCGAGGCGATCCCGAGCTCTGACATCTTGAGGAATCCTCCGTAATAATCCTCCGGGATCTCACTGCCAAGCTCGGCGATCAGGTGGGCGTTGACGTCGAGCGCCGCCTCAATGGCTTCCTGGATCAGCCGCTCGGCGGCCTTCCTTTCGTAGAAGCGCGCCCGGTATTCTTCCAGGCTCAAACGACTGATAGGACGCAGGCCGTCGAGGGAGGCCGCGATGTGCGCCAGCTTCCGCCGGATGATCGCCGCATCCACCGGGTTCACGCCAGACCCTCCCGCTCCAGGAAGAGCTGGATCGCTCGCCGCTCCGCGCGGCGGAGCTTTCCGGTGTCGCAGTACCGCCGGGAGGCCAAGGATTGAAACTCGCGGAAGGCTCCGGGACGCCGTTCGAAGAGAAGGCGTCCCGTCCGCGCTACCTGGAACGCCAGCAGCGGACCGGCCCGGCGCAGATCGATCACATCCAGACGGTCGGTCCTGAGGCGTGGAGCGATCGCCAGATACAGGTGGTCGAGATCGGCGAGGTTATCGCACCGCACTCCAAGATCCACGTCGCTCTCAGCTACCATCCGCCCCTTGACCGCGGAGCCGAAGAGAATAAGAAGCTGCAGGTCCGGCATGGCCTGCGGAAGATCGGCAAGACGTTGAGCGACGAATTCTGGTGTCAATGGTCTCTGCATGCGGTCAATCTACCGGAGTGGTCTTGGCATGTCAAGGAAGGCGGGAGACGTGTGCGAAATCCGTTGAATTCGATCGTGGCCTGTGGTAAACGACAGCCTCACCCTGGGCCTGGAAGGTGGAGGGCCGGCCGAGCGGATGGTACGGCCGCGAGCATGCGGCCGTGGTAGGGGAACTCGATACTGGGGATCAATTTCAGTGGAGGAGGGTGGAACGATGCGGAGGGCAACGATGCGCAAGGCCCTGGGAGGGGTGATCTGGCTCGGCGCGCTCTTTCTCTGCCTGGTAGAGACGGCGCAGGCGGCCGAGGCGTGCGCGAACCGCGGGACCCTGGATTCGATGTACTGCGACGAGGACCGGGACCTGGTGGCGGATCCTCCCAAGGACCCGGCGAAGCGCGTCAGTCCCGAGACCCTGATCTTCGCCTACGCCCCGGTGGAGGATCCGGCGGTGTATGCCACGCCCTTCAGCGATCTGCTTCGCCATGTGGAGAAGGTTACGGGGAAGCGGACCCAGTACTTCGGGCTCCAGAACTATGCCGCCCAGATCGAGGCCATGCGCTCCGGGCGGCTGCACATCAGCGCCTTCGCCACGGGGGCGACGGTCTTCGCGGTGAACCTGGCCGGCGCCGTGCCCTTTGCCGTGCTGGGGGACGACAAGGGCGCCTTCGGCTACCACCTCATCGTGATCACCCAGGGAAGCAACACCAAGATCAACTCCATCGCCGACCTGAAGGGCAAGCGCGTGGCCCACGTCTCCCCCAACTCCAACTCGGGCCACCAGGCTCCGGTGTATTTTTTCTCCAAGCTGGGGGTGGTGCCGGGCAAGGACTACCAGATCGGCTTCACGGGCAAGCACGATAACAGCATCCTGGGGGTCGTGAACGGGGACTACGACGCCGCGGCCGTGGCCAACACCGTCCTGGAGCGGATGGTGGCCCGCGGGGTGGTGAAGCAGGCCGACTACAAGATCGTGTTCAACTCGCCGGTGTTCCCTGTGGCGGGGTATTCGCATGCCCACAACCTGGACGGCAAGCTCGCCGAGAAGATCAAGGAGGCGTTTTTTACCTTCAGGGTTCAGGGGACCAGCCTGGCCAAGGAGTGGCCCAAGGCGACCCGGTACGTCCCCATCACCTACAAGAAGGACTGGGAGGCGGTCTTCGGGATCCTGGAGGCCAACGGCGTCGCCTTCACCAAGGACTCCCCCGAGTACCAGCAGCTCACCAAGCCCCCTCGAGGCGGGGAGTAGCCGGCGCCCCGGCCATGCTCGAGGTGGCGGACCTGCACAAGACCTACCCCGCCGGCGACCAGGCCCTCCGGGGCGTCTCGCTCACCGTGAGGGGCGACGAGGTCGTCTTCGTCATCGGTCCCTCCGGCGCCGGGAAGAGCACCCTCATCCGTTGCATCAACCGCCTCGTGGAGCCCGACGGGGGCTCGGTACGACTCGATGGCCTCGAGATCACCGGGCTGACAGGGCCGGAGCTGCGCAAGGCCCGGCGGCAGATGGGGATGATCTTCCAGGAGTTCAACCTCGTCGAGCGGCTGACGGTGATGGAGAACGTCCTGTCGGGCCGTCTGGGGTACGTGGGCCTGTGGCAGGCCTGGCGCCGCCGCTTCCCCCCCGAGGACATAGCGATGGCCTTCCAAACCCTGGCCCGGGTGGGGTTGGCCGGGTTCGAGAGCAAACGAGCCGACGCTCTCTCCGGCGGCCAGCGCCAACGGGTCGGCATCGCCCGGGCCCTGGTCCAGCGACCCAAGATCCTGCTGGTGGACGAGCCGACCTCGAGCCTGGATCCCCGCATCTCCGAGGCGGTCATGGGGCTGATCACCCGCCTGGCCGCGGAGGAGGGGATTCCCGCCCTGATCAATATCCACGACGTCGGATTGGCTCAGACGTTCGCCAAGCGGATCCTCGGCCTCCGGCAGGGGAGGCTTGTCTTCGAAGGAACGCCAGGGGATCTCACCGGGGAGGCCTTGGACCTCATCTATGGCGGGGTGCCGGCGCCAGGGACCGGTGAGGAGGGGCCGGTCCCGGCAGGGTGAATCGTCGGATGTTGCAGCCGTGCGGGTTCTGTGTCAGCCGCCCTGACTGCCAGGGGAGGCGACTGTGAGGGCAGGCGCCTGGCGACCGCCGTCGCCGTTCCCCGCCCCGTGGGTGGGAACGGTCCTGTGGCTGGCGCTGGCGGCGTTCCTGGCCTGGAACGTGTGGAGCCTCCAGGTGGACCCGGCCCGGGTGGCCCGGGGCCTGAGCCGGATCGGGATCGTCTTCGGCCGCGCGTTCCCGCCCGAGTTCGGACAGTGGAGCCTCCTGGTAGAGGGTGTGGTCGAGAGCCTGCAGATGGCGACGCTCTCCACGGCCCTGGGGGTGGTGCTGGGAATCCCCATCGCGGTGATGGCCGCCCGCAATATCGTCCCCTCGCCCGTCTATGTCACCGGCCGGGGGATCATCACCCTGGCCAGGACCTTCCACGAGATCATCGTGGCCATCATCTTCGTGAAGGCGGTGGGGTTCGGCCCCTTTGCCGGCATGCTTACCCTCACGGTCAACTCGCTGGGATTCTTCTCGAAGCTCCTGGCCGAACAGGTCGAAAACATCGACCGGGGACAGGTCGAAGCGGTCCGGGCCACGGGAGCAGGTCGCGGCGGGGTACTTTTGTTCGCTGTCGTCCCCCAGGTCCTGCCCCGGATCATCGGTCTCACGGTGTACCAGTGGGATATCCACCTCCGGCAGTCCACGATCATCGGGATCGTGGGCGCCGGCGGGATCGGCACGACCCTCTACAACTCCTTCGCCCGATACGACTTTGACTTCTCGTTGGCAATCCTGCTCGTGATCGTGGCTATTGTTCTCCTGGGCGAGGCGGTAAGCGCGGTGGCGCGAAAACACATCGACTGAAGAGACGCGTCGGGGGACGAGGAGCGAATGACCAATGACCAATGATCAATGGGCGAATTGGGACAGGGGTCGCGACTGATGGCGGAAACCTTTACCACTTGGCGGCGGTTCACGCCGGCCCAGAGTGCACTGCGGTTCGCCGGTCGGCTGGCGCTGGTCGTGGCGGTGGCCTGGTCGGCCGCCGGGATGGGAATCCGGTGGGAGTTCATCGCGGACTCTCCGGCCCAGGTGGCGGACCTCTTCCGACGGATGTTCCCACCGGACTGGGGCTTTACCGGGGAGTTGGTCAGTCCGCTGGTCCAGACTATCAACATTGCCACCCTGGGTACGGTCGCGGCCGTGCTCCTCTCCGTTCCCGTGGCCTTCCTGGCGGCCCGGAACACGACGTTCAACCGGGGGACCTATGCCCTCGGACGGGTGATGATGTCGGTCAGCCGTTCCGTGGACTCGCTGATCTGGGCCCTGATTTTCACCATTGTGGTGGGACCCGGCTCCCTCGCCGGGGCACTGGCGCTGGCAGTGCGATCCATCGGGTTTGTGAGCAAGCTTTTTGCCGAGGGGATCGAGGAGATCGACCGGGGGCAGGTCGAGGCTGTCACCGCCACGGGAGCCGGTCGCCTGGCTGTCCTTGTCTTCGGGATCGTGCCCCAAATTAGGCCTGTCTTCGCGGGCGTGTGCATCTACCGGTGGGACATCAACATCCGGGAGTCCACGGTGCTGGGCATCGTCGGGGCAGGCGGGATCGGCTTCGTTCTCAACAATGCCATCCTCGGCCTGGAGTGGAGCCGAGTGGGACTGATCCTCGTGGTGATCCTGGGGGTCGTGGCGGTCTCCGAGGCGCTTTCCGCCACCGTCCGGAAGCGGGTGACGTGAGCCCGCCAGAGCCAGCCGCGCCCGCCGGCGTCTCGCGCCGCAGTGGGTGACGAGAGGAGGGGCGATGAAGCTTGTGCAGTTCTTCCTGCCGGGGAAGGGGCAGCGCGTCGGCCTGGTCCGGGGCGACCGGGTCCTGGACATCACCGCCCCCGAGGAAGGCGTCCGCTCCGTCCTGGACCTCGTCGCGCAGGGGAAGACGGCGGCGGGCCTCGCGAAGCGGGCGGAGTGGCTGGCCCGCCGCCTTCGGCGGAAGGCGCTGGACTGGCCGGCGCTCCAGAGGTCCCCGTCGCGTCGGGCGCCGCACCTGACGATGCCCATCGACCCACCCGAAGTCTGGGGCGCGGGCGTCACGTACAAGCGGAGCGCGGAGTTCCGGGACGAGGATGCGGCTGCGGCCAAAGGGCTGAAGGGGATCTACGACCACGTGTACCAGAGCCCGAGGCCGGAACTGTTCTTCAAGGCGACGGCGGCACGCTGCGTCGGACCCCACGCGGCCATTCACGTGCGGAGCGATTCGCGCCTCACAGCCACGGAGCCCGAGCTGGCCGTCGTCCTGGGCGGCCGGGGGGCGATCGTCGGCTTCACAGCATGCAACGACGTGTCGGCGTGGGACATTGAGCGGGAGAATCCCCTCTTCCTCCCACAGTCAAAGATCTACCTGGGCTGCTGCGCGCTGGGGCCCTGTCTGGTAACGCCGGACGAGATCGGCGATCCCTACGCCTTGCAGATCCGCTGCAGTATCCTGCGGGACGGCAAGACCGTTTTTTCCGAAGCGGTGAATACCTCCCGATTCCACCGCCGGCTGGAGGATCTGGTGTCCTGGCTGCTCCGGGACAACGTGATCCCGCCGGGAACCGTTTTGACCACGGGAACCGGCATCATGGTCCCGAACGATCTCGCCCTGCGGGACGGCGACCAGGTGGACATCGAGATCCAGGGGGTTGGGCGCCTCAGCAATCCTGTCAAACAACTCAAGAACTAGAAACCGACCGGGACGGGGATAGGGACGGGGAAAAGGGAATAGGGGTACGGACAGGGAATGCGGTTCGGTTCCCTGTCGCTGTCCCCGTCGCTATCGACGTTTGGTTTTTAGCGGCCGGGCTGGAACCGCTCGATGTCGGCCCACTTGCCGGTGGCGGCGCTGAAGCCGAGCGCCCGGCGGCGGGTCAGGGCGGTGGCGACGTTTCCCTCGACCTTGAAGGTCTCCAGGGTTTCGTCGTCCGGCAGGCGGATCTCGTGGGTCACGTTTTGCAGCGCGCTGAATCCGATGGCGCGCTGGTTGGTGATGACAGCCGCCACGTTGGTACCCGCGCCCCGCTGGAGGACGCGTTCGCCCGCGTCCAGCCGCACCGACGTCCACATGCCCGTAGCGGCGCTGAAGAAGAGGACCTCGCGGGGAATGATGTGAAGGGCCACGTTGTTCGGGACCCCCTCGGCCAGGGCCGGGGGCGGGCCGACGCCCCCCAGATAAAGCGCGAGGGCAAGGGCAGGGGAGACGAGGAGGCGCGTCATCGTCGGGATGTCCGTGAGCGGCGCGCCCGCCTCTTGGCCTTCCCGGCTTCCTCGCGCCTGGCTATCCCCACCAGCCACTGTCCGAGGAGCGCGTGGATGGGCAGGTCCATGACCTCGGAATGGTCCGCGAGGCACAGCCCGTGACGTGTGAGGAGATCCCCGCCAGGAATCCGCTGCGTCCAGAGGACGTCCGCCTCCATCCGGAGGGGCCCGATGGCCGTCCGGACCTCGATGGCCACGCGGGTCCCCGGGGGCAAGCGGGTGGGGAGCTCCACGGCCAGGCCCCCGCCGCTCAAATTTGCGGTGCGCCCGCGCCAGCTCCGGGGAGATCCCCCGCCCACCCGCGTGACATGGACGGGGAGGGTCATGGCGAATCGCGAGTGCCGCCGGTCCGTTGGGCCAGTGGCACGCCGACCACTGGGTCGTTTCCCGGTGCCAGACTTCCCCCGGGACTGAGCCACGGCACACCTCCTCGCGGAAGTCCTCGGAGGGCGGGTACCTCGCCCACCCCGCCTATGGCGGGGGACCCTGTGGGTGGGGTGCAGCCCCCTCGGCACGTCAGGTCATGGATAGTCGTGACAGACCTGTAGTCCATTTCCCTGGCAGTGTCAACCCCGATCCGCGGGGAAAGGCCTTGACGGGTCGGCCGGTGCCGACTAGTGTTGTGTAACTAACGCTGCTTTACAACGCTCGACCTTCGCCAAGATCATGTCGGCGCTCTTGGTCCAGACGAAGCGTTTGGGAGCGCGGTTGTACTCGTCGAGGTACTCCTGGATCGCGGCGAGGAGTTCCTGGACGCTGGCGAAGCTGCCCCGACGGATGCGCTTCTGGGTGATGTCGCGGAACCAGCGCTCGACCAGGTTGAGCCAGGAGCTGCCCGTGGGCGTGAAGTGGAGATGGAAGCGGGGATGGCGTTTCAGCCAGCGCTTCACCGGGGGACTCTTGTGGGTGCCGGAGTTGTCCACGATGAGATGGAGGTCAAGGTCCGCCGGCGTCTGCTGGTCGAGGGTACGGAGGAACCGGAGAAACTCCCGGCTGCGATGCCGAGGCAGGCACTGGGCGATGACTTTGCCGTCGAGCAGGCCGAGGGCGGCGTAGAGGGTGGTCGTCCCGTGGCGGGTGTAGTCGTGGGGCATGGTGCCGCCGCGGCCCCGCTTCAGCGGCAGCCCCGGTTGCGTCCGCTGGAGGGCCTGGATCTGGCTCTGCGCGTCCACCGAGAGGACCAGGGCGCGGTCCGGCGGGTCGAGGTACAGCCCCACCACGTCGCGCAGCTTCTCGACGAACTGGGGATCGCGCGAGAGCGTGAAGGTCTCGACCCGGTGCGGCTGGAGCCCATGCTGCTTCCAGATGCGGTGCACGCTCATGTGGGAGAGGCCCTGGGCTTGGGCCAGCGTGCGAGTCGACCAGTGGGTCGCCCCCCGCGGGGTGGTGTGCAAGGTCGCCTCGACCACCCGCTGGACCACCTCGGGCGGGATGGCTTTCTTCCGGCCCGGCCGCGGCGCATCCTTCAGGAGCCCCGGCGCACCTTGGGCCTGGAACCGGCTGCGCCACAGCAGCACCGTCGGCCGCGTCGTGCCCAGCCGCGCCGCGATGGCGTGGTTGGGGACGCCTTGGCTGGCCAGCAGGACGATCCGGGCCCGCAGGGCAACCTTCTGCGGCGTCTTGCCCGAGTTCGCCAGAAATCGAAGTCGCTTCCGCTGATTCTCGTCGATCGGGAGGGCCCGCGCTGGAGTAAACATGAGCCCTGGTACACATAGATTGCCTTATTGTCAAGGTATTTCTGTTACATTACACTAGCGACGGGACGCATGTATGCGTCGGCGCGGCCCTATGCCAAGCGGATCAAGGCGGATGCGCCCCTCATCCTCTATAACGGCGCCCGCATTCAGGATCCGACAGCCGGTTGGATGCTCTTCTCGGCGCAACTGCCACGGCACCAGGCCGTGCGGGGACTGTGGCTGGCCCGGCCGTTCGACGTGCACGTCAATCTGTACCTTGGCGAGTCCATCTACATCGAGCGGGTGAGCGAGATCTCGCAGGAGTCGGCGAGAAAGGACGGGGTAGCGCAGATCCCCGTGGGCGATCTGGGGCGGTTCCTCGAAGGGCAGCCGGACGACCCGGTCAAGCTCCTGCTGATCGGGCCGGGCAAGCGTCTGGATGCCTTGGCGGCCGCGTACCGTGCGGGCGGTCCCGGTCCGGGGGACCTCCCACACCTCGTGCGATCGGAAGCCACGTACCTGGAGATCCAGCCGCCAGGAGTCGCCAAGGGCACGGGCTTGGTCCGGGTGTGCCAGGTCCTGGGGAGTCCGCCGGCGGCCGCGATAGCCTTTGGCGACAACCTGAACGACCTGGAGATGATCCAGGCCGCCGGCCTGGGGGTGGCCATGGGGAACAGCCACGCCGACCTAAAGCGGGCAGCGCGGATCGTGGCCCCCAGCAATGACGAGGATGGTGTGGCGGCGGTTCTCTGGACCCACGTCCTCCGGTAACCCATCCGAGGCCGAGGGTCGCCCATTCACAGGAAGCCGCATCAAGTGCCAGTGCTCCCGTTGGGAGCGAGGAGGACAGGGCATGCCTAGGATCTGGGTCGCGGCTGTGGTGGCCCTGGCGTGGGGCGTCCTGGCGCCTCAGGCGTGGGCCGACACGGTCTATCTCAAGGACGGTCAGAGCCTGTGGGCGACGGACGTCTACGAGGAAGGAGACTCGATCGTCGTCGTGCGTCCGGGGGGAGTCGTGAAGCTACCGAAAGCCCAGGTCAACAGGATCGAACGGGCGCGCTCAAGCCTTATCCCGTATTACCAGGTGCCTGGGGCCGCACCCGCCCCGTCCGGCGAGGGCGAGGGGGAATCTCGGGCTCCCGGGGGGGCAACCCCTCCGCCTGGCGGATCGCCGACCACGCCACCGAGGGGGCCAGCGCCGTCCCCCGGCGGGCCGACCGCCCTTCCACCGGCCCCAACGCCCCCACCGCCCCCGGGGACACCGAGGTACTGAAAGGCGTTCGATAGTTCGGGGCACCCACGCCATGGCGGTGGGTAACCACCGCGGTGTCGTGGGTCCCGGTCGTTGGATTGTTGCCGGCCCAGGCGAACCACCGAACCATCGAACTATCGAACGCTTTTTCTTACATGCGGGGGTTGATCGCGACGCGTAACGCGTCGGGGCTGGTGGCGGCTAGGTCGAAGGCCTCCTCCCACTTTTCCAGTGGGTAGACGTGGGACACCAGGGGGCGCACCTTGACCTTGCCCTGGGCGACGAGCTTGATGGCGGTCTTCCACGAAGTCCAGAGGTGGGAGATCTCGCCGTACAGCTCCAATTCCTTCACGATGATCTTTCGGGTATCGAGCCGGGCCATGATCCCGCCCCGGATGCCGCCGCCCGAGATCAGGATGCGGCCACCGTTGCGGGCGATGTCCAAGGTTTGCTCGACGGCGCTGGCCGCCCCTGTGTTCTCGATCACCACGTCAAAGCCGATCCCGCCCGTAAGTTCCCTGACCCGCGTGAGCAGGTCCTCCTCCTCCACGTTGATGACGGCGTCGGCCCCGAGCTGGCGGGCCAAGGCCAGCCGCGTCTTCTCATCGCGGCCGAGACCGGTGATGGCCACCGGCGAGGCCCCGCAGGCCTTGGCGATCTGGAGCAGGATCAGGCCCCTGGCCCCGGGCCCCAGGATAATGATGGACTCGCCGGCCCGCACCTGCATGCGTTCGATCAGGCTGTGGACCGATCCCGCCGTCGGCTCGATCATCGTGCCCTCTTCGAGCGAGATCTCGGGGGGCAGGACGTGCACGTGCCTGGCCGGCCAGACCGTGTAGCGGGCGTACCCGCCGCCTGTGACGTAGTGGGCCCGCTGCTGCATGGAGGGCAGGTTGCAACAGATGTTGATGCGCCCCGTCTGGCAGTTGATGCAGCGCCCGCAGAAGAAAGTCACCAGCTCGCACACGACCCGGTCGCCGACCGTGATTTCGGTCACCTCGGGACCCACCGCCTTGACGGTCCCCACGATCTCGTGCCCCGTCACGACGGCGGAGGTCGGGCTGCTCACCCCCCGCTTGTCCGAGTCCTTCCACTTGTGGATATCGCTCCCGCAGATGCCGCAGTAGGCCACCTCGATGAGGACATCCTGAGGAGCGTATACGTTGCCGCCGATGACGGGCTCGGGCACGTCGCGCAGCGCGTAGGATCCGTCAGACAACAGCACCAGGCCTTTCATCCTTCCCTCCTGCCCCGCTCCCCCCAACCCCCGGGGGATGAGGAAGCCTAGATGTTGAACCGGATGGCGATGACGTCGCCATCGGCCACCCGGTACTCTTTCCCTTCCAGGCGCAGCAGACCCTTCTTCTTTGCCGCGGCCAGGGAGCCGCAGGCTTCCAGCTCCGGGAAGGGGATCACCTCGGCCCGGATGAAGCCCCGCTCCAGGTCGCTGTGGATGGTGCCGGCGGCCTTGAGGGCCGTGGCCCCCGCGGGGACCATCCAGGCTCGGGTCTCCTCGCCGCCTTCCCCGGTATAGAAGGTGATGAGGCCCAGCAGGTCCATGCACGCCCGGAGCACCCCGCCGCACCCGCCCGCCGGGAGACCCAGGTCCTTGCGGAACGCCTCCGCGTCCTCAGGCGGCAATTGCGCCACCTCCCACTCCACCTTGACACAGAGCTGCGTGACGGCCATGCCTCTCCCCCCCAGGGCGCGTTGCAGGCGATCCAGGGTCGGGTTCGGCTTGCCGAGCTTTGACTCGCCGATGTTGAGAAGGAGGAGCATCGGCTTGGCCGTGAGGAGAGCGAACCCCCGGAGCGCCTTCTCCTCGTCGGCGGTGAGGGACAGCTCGCGAAGCGGCCTCTCGTCGGCGAGCCAGACCCGGCACCGCTTCAGGAGATCCAGCTCCCTCATCGCCTCCTCCTTCTTGATCTTCCTGAGGTCCACCTCCAGCCGGGTGATGCGCTTCTCCACCGTGTCCAGGTCGGCCAGCAGGAGCTCGGTGTTGACGAGAACGGCGTCCCGCGCGGCGTCCACTTTTCCCTCGACGTGGGCGATGCGCGGGTCTTCGAAATCCCGGAGGATGTGCAGGAGGACATCCACCTGGCGCATCTGACTCATGAAGTGGCTGCCCAGCCCTTCCCCCTTTCCGGCCCCCCGGATGAGGGCGACGAAATCCACGAATTCCAGCGTCGCCGGGGTGACCTTCTTGGGCTTGAAGATCAAAGAGGCCAGCCGCGTGAGGCGAGGGTCGGGGACCTTGACCGCCGCTACGGCGGGTTCGGTCCCGCCGTGCTGGCTGACGGGGGCGCCTCCGGCCAAGCAGAGGAGATTGAAGAGCGTCGTCTTTCCCGTGGCGGGCAGGCCGATGATCCCGATGCGCATCTGGAAAGCTCCGAGGGCAGGCGCGCGGACGTGCAGGGGGATTGTCCCAGTGGAGTCCCACCGGTGTCAAGTCGGTTCCTTGGGGATGCCTGCTGAGCGACGCAAACTGCTCCTGCCCGCGTTCCTAGCCTTGCGGCAGGAAAGGCATGGTGAGGGAGGCGAGGAGATGATGTGAATCGGTGAGACGGCTCGTTGGCTGTCGGTGGGACAGGCGGGGAGATCGCCTAGAGTGGATCGGCCAGCAAGAGGCCCAGGGCTTGGCAAAAAGACTGATCGAGGGCGGTGAAGCGTAAGCCATGGCGGATCGATCCGCCCGGGTTGCGCCGTTCGGGGGGCTCAACCCAGACAATCGTTCCCTGCACCGTGAGCTGCTCTTCCACCGTGTGAAGGGTGACCTCCAGCGGGGTCCCGGGACGCAAGACCCTGGGGAGATGAAGCATGAGTCCGCCGCGACCAATATTGGCCGTCCGTCCTTGGAAGGGCGGCCCCTCCCGGTCCTTTCGCCTGCAGGTCACGGAGAGAGCCAGGGGCAGCCGAACTCCGGCGTGGCGAACCGGACCCTTGGCTCCGAGCAGGCCTCGGAGGGCCTGATGCTGATCGGGAGGGACTTTGGTAAACGCCACGCCGTGCGGAATGCACCCCGCAGGCGAGACGGGCTCTCCAGACCAGATCACCCGCGCGTGCAACTCGATGGCGCCTTGATCCGTCTGGAGACGGACGAGGACTGGGGCCTTGGGTCGAAGACGGTCGGCCAGCTCGAGACACGCGCCCCCTTCGCTGAGGTTCCGGGTCCAACCCATCCCAGCGTTGATCCCCGAGCGCGACTGGGCCCGATGCAGGAGCGGAAGGTGAATGGAATACCTCAGGTGGCGTCGGGGGTCGGGCCATGGGACCGTGCGGCGGACTGGCTGTTGTGATCTCGGTTCGCCCATAACGCGAATTTCCAGGTCCCTGCGCTCTTTAGCCAGGTCTCCCCATGACTGGGGTGCGGGTCCTGCCATCCCTTGCCGGGGTCTTGGCCGCGAGGCTGAACGCCTAATCGCTCCGCCCGGCCGCCAGGGCGCCCATCAGTCCGACACCCAGGATCATGCCCACGATCAAGGCGCCGATGACGAATATCCAGTTCCACGACATGGGCCGTCTCCTCCGCGACGAAGCTGGTCGAGGAGACTACAGGGCATGGTTTCATCCAGTGGGAAAAGCAAGTTGGGTGCCGACGGACGCTCCTCAGTAGGGCGGCGACTTGGCCCGAGGCAGACAGGGCCGCGGATCCAGGAGATCGTTTGCAGTTCGGCCACTTGGCTCATGGCACCTTGTTTGATCCGTGGGCCCTTCATCCCGTTTACCATGAACCTTCGGAGCTTGGTTCCCAGGGCGAAATCCTCCGTGGGTGTAGCATTTCCGGCATCCGGCGCGCCGGACCTCTTGCCCCCACCGGGTGTCCTCCTGGTAGGTTTCGATCGGCCGGCCGTCCGGAGTGCAATTCCGGCGCTCACCAGCTCGGCTCTCGCAGCGGCGAGGTTTTCGGTCTTGAACTTGCGGTCTCATGTGTTATTCTCACCGCTTGATGAAAGCCTATCTTGACATCGAGACGTGTGCAGGGGGGCAGGTGACGGTGGTCGGCATCTACCGCGACGACCGCGGGTTCCGCCAACTCGTGGGCGGGGAGATCACCGACGTGGCCGTCTGGGAGGCCCTGGAGGGGGTTGATACCCTGTGCACCTACAACGGGGACCGGTTCGACCTGCCGATCCTCGAGCGCCAGACCCGGCTCGAACTCCGCTCGCGATTCCGGTCCCTGGATCTGCTCCGGGAGTGCCGGCGTGTTGGATTGAAGGGCGGGCTCAAGCGGATGGAGGAACGCTTCGGAATCGTCCGGGCCACGCGCGGGATGAACGGCTGGGATGCGTTGCAGCTCTGGGCACGGTATGAGACCGCAGGGGATCACGGGGCCCTGCGATTGCTCTTGGAGTACAACCGCGAGGATGTGATGAACCTCGTGCAGCTCGAGCGGATCGTGGTCGGGGTGGGCCTTCAGGTGGAGAGCCGAGAGCCGGGTACCCAGCCGTAAGGGTGGGTGGCCTAGAGCCAAGAGCCGAGGGCGGAAGAGAGCCGAGGAATGCGGATTGCGTTTGCCACGGTCGGTTGCCGCCTGAACCAGTTCGAGACGGATGCGCTGCGCGGGAAGGCGCAGGCGGAGATGTATCGGATCGTCCCGTTCGACGCCTCGGCGGACGTGTATGTGATCAACACCTGCACCATCACGGCCGAGGCGGATGCCGATTCACGCCGCCTGGTCCGACAAGCGGTCCGGCGGAACCCCTCGGCCCTGGTTGCGGTCACAGGGTGCTACGCGCAGGCGGCGCCGGAGGCCGTTGCCGCCATCCCGGGCGTGGACCTGGTTTTGGGAAACGGGGAGAAAGCCGACCTGCTCGCCCATCTTTCCGGCGTGAGGAAAAACGGGGACCCTCGGGTCCTGGTGGGGGATGTCGCTGTCGGCCGCCGGGTGGACGAGTACGGTCCCGCGATCGAAACGGACCGGTCGCGGGCGTTCCTCAAGATCCAGGACGGGTGCAACTATCACTGCAGCTTCTGCATCGTGCCGGAGGTGCGCGGCCCGAATCGCAGCCAGCCACCTCAGGCGATCCTCAGTGAGATCCGGCGCCTGCACGGCGCGGGTTTTCCCGAAGTGGTGCTCACCGGTATCCACCTGGGCACGTACGGGCGCGACCTTGCACCGGCCACGTCCCTCACCGAGCTGTGCCGGCGGATTGCGGACCTGGCCGAGGCGCCGCGCATCCGCTTGAGCTCGCTCGATCCGCACGAGGTCAAACCGGATCTGATCCGCCTCCTGGCGGAATCGCCGCGGTTCTGCCGCCACCTCCACCTGCCGCTCCAGAGCGGAGATGAGCGGATTTTGCGTCGCATGCGGCGGGGCCATACGGCGGCCCAGTTTCGCGAGCTGGTGGAGCGCCTCGTGTCCGAGGTACCGGGGATCGCAGTGACTGGCGACGTTATCGTGGGCTTCCCGGGGGAGGATGATCGGGCCTTCCAGAACACCCGTGAGCTTCTCGAGTCGGTGCCCATGGCAGGGATGCACGTTTTCAGCTATTCCCGACGGCCGGGGACGGATGCAGCCGGCTACCCGGATCACGTTCCGAAGGTCGTCAAGGCAGAGCGGAGCCGGATCCTCCGCGCCTTGGTCGCCCGGAAGGCCCAGGCGTTTCGGCGCGGCTTCCTCGGGGAGACCCTGGAGGCCGTCGTGTTGGACCGGGGAGGGCCGGATGGGTTGCTGGAGGGCCTCAGCGACAACTACCTCCGGGTATGGTTCGCCGGAGCGTCAGGGTTGCGTGGCGGAATTGTCCGGGTGCGGGCCGAGCAGGTCACCGGACGCGGTCTCCTCGGCTCGCTTTCCGGGGCGCCTGCACCCGGGCGCGCCTTGCCCATATTATCCGAGGACGCCGCATTCATCCCAACGAAGGCGGTGGGGGGAGTTTCATCCTGACCGGAGCCACAGGGGAGGTGGGGATGGATCTTCAGGTCCCGGAAGAAGTCCACCTCTTGCGGGATACCGTCCGGCGGTTCGTCCGCGAGGTCCTGCATCCCGTAGAGGCCGAGATCGAGGAGACGGATCGGATCCCCCCGCACATCGTCGAGGAGCTTCGAAAGCTCGGCCTCTTCGGCCTGGCCATCCCGCAGGAGTATGGCGGCCTGGGGCTCAGCCTCCTGGCCCAGTGCGTGGTGTTCGAGGAACTCGCCAAAGCGAGCTTGTGCTTTCGGAGCCGGGTCGGCACCAACAACGGGATCGGGTCGCTGGGGATCCTGTTCGACGGGACCGAGGGGCAGAAGCGGACCTACCTGCCAAAGCTGGCCAGCGGCGAGTGGACTGGCGCCTTTGCGCTGACCGAGCCCAATGCGGGTTCGGATGCGGCCGCCATCGAGACGACGGCGGTTCCCCAAGGCGACGTGTTCATTCTGAATGGCCGCAAGCAGTGGATCACCAATGCCGACCTGGCCCAGGTCTTCACGGTGATGGCCCTCACCGATCGGGAGAAGCGGGCCCGGGGCGGCATCACCGCTTTCCTGGTGCACCGGGACACGCCGGGACTCACCATCACGAAGCCGCATAGGACCATGGGCTTTTCCGGTTCGCACGTCTGTGACCTGATCTTCGAGGACGCCCGCGTCCCCGCGGCCAACGTGCTCGGCAAGGTCGGCGACGGATTCAAGGTCGCCATGAAGGTCCTGGACCGCGGCCGGCTCACCATGGGGTCGGTGTGCGTGGGGGCGGCGCAGCGCCTGCTGGAGCTGTCGGTGGCGCACGCCAAGCAGCGGGTCCAGTTCGGCAAGCCGATTGCGGAGCAGCAGGCCATCCAGTTCATGCTGGCGGACACCGCCGTGGAGATCTATGGCTGCCGGACCATGCTGCACCAGGTGGCCCGGCGGATGGACCTGGGGGAACGGCTGACGAAAGAGGTGGCCATGGTCAAGCTGGCCTGTTCCGAGATGGTGGGACGGGCGGCCGACCGGGCGGTCCAGATCCACGGTGGAATGGGTTACATGCGGGAGTGCCCGGTCGAGCGCTACTACCGCGATGTGCGCCTGATCCGCCTCTACGAAGGCACCTCGGAGATCCAACGCCTCATCATCGCCCGCGAGCTGCTCAAGGAGTACTGATCCCGCCGGCGCCTCCGCTTTCTATCTGTCAATACTTCAGGAACGTCCCGAATCCCACGTCCCGAATCCCAAGATCTAGAACACTATGATCGGTGAGGGGCTGCCCCCTGAAAAATAACGTCGCTCCTGACTGATTCTCGACTGGTGAAAACCTTGCGTAGCGCTTAGTTGCACAATGAATCAAGTAATTTGTTGAGGGGCCAGAAAACTCCCTCACTGCTTGGAGTTGGAACCAGGATTGCAAAATACCCCCTGAGGACGAAATCCGCACAAGGACAAGGAGCGTGAGCCATGCCAGGCAAACGGTCTCTCAGGCGGGTCAGCATTGTCTTTCCGATCGCCCTGGTCGCCCTTCTATTCGCCTCACCGGCGGGCGCCCAGACAAACTACATCCTCAATCCGGTGCCGCCCAGTTACATTGAAGCGAGCACCGCGCTTCCTCTCGCAGGTGACGACGCTTGGTTGGACATTCCACTCCCGTTTCCGTTCCTTTTCTACGGGGTTACCTACGACTTCGGCCAGCCGATTTATGTGTCCACCAACGGGTACATCAATTTTCTGGTGGGGAACTCCTCCTACTCGAACCTCTGCCTCCCTGAGGCCGCTACCCCGAACGGCGCCATCTACGCCTTCTGGGATGACCTGTATGTGGATGGCTCGGCCAGCGTGCGCACCGAGCTGGTGGGTACGGCGCCCAACCGGCAGTTCGTCATCGAGTGGCGTAACGTCACGTTTTTCGCCGATGGGACACGGCGCGTCGACTTCGAGATCGTTCTGCATGAGACAGGGGCTATCCTGCTGCAATACAGAAACATTAACTCTGACGGCCGGGAAACGGGCAACTCGGCGACAGTTGGCCTGGAAAACCAACCTGGGAGCGAGGCCACGCAGTTTTCTTGTTACACTAACACCTCCAGCATTGGACCCATCGGGCCCGGGGAGTTCGCACTTGGGTTTTCTCAGCCTGCAAGTGTTGTCACTGTCCCTGTGGACATCAAGCCCGGGGGCTGCCCCAACCCGGTTAACGTAGGCAGCAAAGGGGTGCTTCCCGTTGCCATCCTGGGCACGGCCGATTTCGACGTGACGACCATCGACCCGGGCACTGTGACCCTGGCAGGCGTTGCTCCCCTGCGCTGGAGTCTCGAGGATGTCGGCGCTCCTTACGAGCCGCTTGTGCGAAGAATCGACGCCTACCAATGCAGTGCCCTGGGGCCTGATGGGTACCTGGACATGGCCTTCAAGTTCGATACCCAGGAGGTTGCTGCGGCCTTAACGGTCTTAGGGGATGTGGAGGACAAGAAAGTGCTTACTCTACAGGTGAGCGGGAAACTGCTGGATGCAACCACCGAGATCCGCGGTGAAGACGTGGTCATCATCAGAAAAGGTGGAAAGGAAAAGTAGATAGAGTCAGGCGTTTCCCACCCGGGGCAGGATCGCCATCGATCCTGCCCTTTTTCTTTGGCATTTCTCTCTCATTCCCCCAACCCGTCACAATCTCTTCTTCCTGCGGAATGCCACCCCCCCGGATCGGGTAGGGGTCACCTTTGGCGTCCGCGTAGAACCCTAAACAACACACCCGCGCTCAAGGCGCGGGCGTGGTTACACGGGAGGGTCGTCATGGCGTGGCGGCTTATGCAACGGTGTACTTGCGGACCTTCCCCTCGTCGAGTTCGACGCCCAGCCCGGGGCCGGGTATCAGCTCCACGTAGCCGTTCCCCGCGGTCACCTCCTCGTAGGTGAGGAACCGCGTCGTGACGTCATCCACCTTGGACTGGGAGGCGGGCGCGCACCCTTCCGATCCCATCCCCATCTGAGCCTGCGCGGTGGACACGGCGAGGTGCCGGCAGGCCTGCCGGCCCACTTCATAGGTGTTCGCCCCTCCCACGATGCATGGAATGCCGGCCGCCTCGGCGAGAGCGGCAATCTTCTTCGAGCGGAACAGCCCCCCGTTCTTGGAGATCTTGATGTTGATGATGTCGGCGGCCCGCTTCTGGATGATCCTCATCACCGAGTCCACGGACGTGTTGCTCTCATCGGAGCTGATGGGGGTGTCCACCGCCTGCGCGACCTTCGCCATCCCGTCCAAGTCCCAGCGCTTGACCGGTTCTTCCACGAATTCCGGGTTGTATTTCTCCATTTGCCGGATGATCTGTATCGCCTGATCGGGCCAGTAGCCTTCGTTCGCGTCCAGGCGGAGGTTCACATCGTCGCCCACGGCATCCCGCACCCGTCGTAACCGCTCGATGTCCCCCTGGGGCTCTCGCCCGATTTTGACCACGAGGGTCTTGTAGCCCTGACGCTTCCTGAGCAGCGCCTGCTCCGCCATCTTCTCCGGGGTGTCGATGCTCAGCGTGTACGTGCACAGCATCTTGGGATCGACCACGCCGCCCAGAAGCTTGCACACCGGCATGTCCACGGCCTTTCCCATGAGATCCCAAAGGGCGAGGTCGATCCCGGACTTTGCTACCAGGTTCCTGGGAACAGCGGCATCCATCTTCCGGTGGATGCGTTCGATATCGAAGGGATCCTCATCGATCAGTTCTGGGCCCAGATACCGATCAATCATCGGCTTCGTGCTTTCGGGTGTCTCTTCGGACACGCCGCCGCCGGGGACGAAGGATGCCTCTCCAATGCCAACGAGCCCCGCGTCCGTATGAATCCACACCAGGACGTTGCTGAACGCCTTCAGGACGCCGTGGGAGTAGACATAGGGACTCGTCACCGGAATCTCCACGATCCGGCTTTCCAGTCGGCTGATCTTCATTGCCTCCTCCTCCGCTTCCGCGGGCATTGCGGCGCCATGGGCCCGAAGGCTTTTCCGGTCGGGCGCCGGCCGCCCGACTATCCAGGACCTCCGATTCCCGCTGCACGCCCACTGGCGGGGGGTCGCTCAGACGGCCAGGAGCGTCGCCGTCCTCCGCTCGATCCGCCGCACGCCCCGGCTGAGCGCAAGACATAGGACCAGATAGAGCCCTGCCAGGATTGAATACATCCAGATCGGTCTCACCTGGACAGAGTTGATGATCGTGGTGGTCTGGGCCACCTCGCGAAGCCCGATGATGCTGGCCAGCGTGGAATCCTGGAAGGCGATGATGCTTTGCGTCAGCAACGACGGGATCATCCGGTGAACCGCTTGAGGCCAGATGACGTACACGGACACCTGCCATGGCTTGAGTCCCGTGGCGAGTGCCGCTAATCGCTGGTCTTTGTGGATGGACTGGATGCCGGCTCGGATGAACTCCGCGAAGTAGGCCGCTTCGAAGGCGGTTAAGGCGAAGAGCGCGGCAGCGAAGACGCTCAGGTTCGTCCCGCCGACCACCATCGGGAAAGTATAATAGGTCCAGAACATCACCATCAGGAGCGGACTGCTCCGCAGCAGATTGATGTAGGCGGCGATGGGATAGCAGATCACGCGATGGCGGGAGAGCCGTCCGAGGGCCAAGAGGCTGGCGATGGGAAACGCCAGCAGAATGGCCAGAGCGGTCAGGACGACATTGTATCGGAGCAGGGCCAGGATCAGGCTGAAGAGATTCTCAAGAAACTGCGGTACGGTCATCCGACTACGGGAGTCCCCGCTGCAGCAAGCCGGGAACTCGTACCTTTCGCTCGACAACGCCCATCAGGATTGCCACGGTCCAGGCCAGCAAGAGGTAGACGACGGTGCCCACGGTATTGGCCTCGATCCAGCGAAAGGATTGGAAGCCGATGCGCTGCGTCATGTACGTCGTTTCCACAACGCCCACGGCCATGGCCAGCGAGGAGCCCTTGAACACGGTGACAAATTCCGTGGTGATGTTCGGGACGATGATCCGGAGCAGGAGCGGGACCACGATCGACCGTTCCATCTGCCACCACGTGAGGCCGGTGGAAAGTCCCGCCTGCCGCAGGCCATGGCCCACGGCGTTCAGGCCGGACCGGACGTGGCCGGTCACCTTGGCCGAGGTGTACACGGACAGGGTGAGGACAGCGCTGCCCCATTCCCACCCGATCTCGTACAGATACCGACGCAGATGCAGGGGCAACAGCAAGGGAAGGACGAAGTAGGCGAAGAACAGCTGCACCAGCAGAGGGATGTTCCGGAAGACTTCCACGTAGCAGGCGGACACGGCCGCGAGCGGCTTTCGGGGCGACTCGGACAGCATGCCCACGAGCATGCCGATCGTCAGGCCGAAGAACCAGGCGATCAGCGAGATCTCTACGGTCAGGTACAGCCCTTCCAGGATCCAGTCGCGATAGGGCTGATCCCAGAGGACCGACCACTTCACCTCATATCCCATGGGGCCGTCGATCTACAGGTAGTCCGATCCTGCTCTCCCTGCGGGGCGGCGACCTCACCTCGGTCACCGCCCCCCTCCACGCTCCAGCCTCCGGAAAGCCCGGGCTAATCCGACCAGGAGTTCATGCGGACGACGAATTTCGAGGTCTCGTCCAGTTCCCGAGGGAGTCCCACGGGCACGAAGTACTTCTGGTACAGCTCTTGCCACCGGCCGCTCTCGCAGACCTCCACGATGGTCAAATTGATGATCGTGGCAAAGCTCGAACTGTTCTGGCGAAGGGGAAAGGCCTGGGTTGAGGCGTCCACCCCGGCGTCGAAGACCCTCCACTTTGCCGGATCGGGTGTGCTCTTGAGTAGGCCATACACGAGGGGGCCGTCGTTCGTGTAGGCATCCACGGACCCGCCCTGGAGGGCGGTGAAGCCTTCCGACGGATTCTCGAATCCGATGAATCGAACCGGGCTGGTGAACATCCCCTGCGCCTGGAGTTTCCGGGTGAACAGGGTCTCTTGCAGGCCGCCCCGAGGGCCGCCGAGGCGTTTTCCGGACAAGTCGGCCGCGCGCCGAATGGGGCTGCCGGCCGGCACGATGAAATAGGAGGCAGTCAGAAAGAACGGGATGGAGAAATCGACCACCTTCACCCGCTCCTTGGTGATGACCGTCGCCCCCGCTTCCATGTCGATCGTCCCGTTGAGGAGGAGGGGAATCCTCGTCCTGCCGGTGACCGCCACGTAGTTGATCTTGAGGCTCGTCTTCAGCTCTTTTTCGAGCCGCTCGTGAACCTTCTCCGCGATTTCCGTCGAGAACCCAACGTGTTTGCCCTTGTCGAGGAAGCCGTAGGGTGGATCGGCCTCCCGGATGCCGAGGTTGAAGACTCCGGTTCGCTTGATGCGGTCGGCGGTGGTTTCCTGAGGCGTGGCCGCTGCCGCCTTCCTCGTCCCGACCACGCCGGGAACGAGAAAAGCGCCGAGGCCAAGGGCTCCCACTCCCAGGACACGCCGCCTGCTCGCCGTGAGAACGTCACCCGTCTTCTGCTTTCCCATTGTTCCACCTCCTGTGAGCGGGTTCACTCCCACCAAATCCTCCGTCCCCCCCTTTGGCCACCCTCCCCTCCGCCGGGGGATGGAGCCTGGGGGACGGCCAAACTGAACGGCATTGGGGTTCGCTTGCTTTTCAGCTCTTGGGAGCGGGTCGGCCCGTTCCAGTCTTTATGCGGCGTTTGGCCGAATCTCCCGCCGGCTTCAGAGAGCGCAGGAGACCCGCCAGCCGGGCGATATCCGGCGTCCGGTCGATCCGCTGCACGATCTCAGCGATCTGCTCGGCGTGCGCGGCAGAGGTGACGGTCCTGGCGAGCGAGAGATACTTGGCGTGAATCTCCTCCGGTGTGAGGGGATTTTCCATGGTGCCCTTGGCGTGATCAACCCGACAAGAAAGGGACCGCCCATCCGTCGTCTGCACCTCGACGATCGAGACGTAGACCTCGGGCCATCCCTTGTCCAGCTCGGGATCGGCCAGCATGCGCGTCTTCGCCCGCAGGCGGGCGACCTCGGGGTGTCGCATCCGGTCCTGCAGAATGTCATCGATGATGACGCGGCCGAAGACCAGCCCGACGGGCAGGATGTACTGCGCGCAATGCGACTTCAGCTCGTTGTTATCGATCATGTGCGCGCCGGCCTTGGGGAAGCGAAGGACGATCTCCCGCACGTCAGCGGGCTGCAGGCGGTGGCGACGGGCCAGGTCCAGCAGGGCGTCCAGGCCGGGATGGGTGAACGAGCAACTGGAGTAGCGCTTGTAGGCGAATTCAGGCAGGTAGAAGTGCTTCCCCCAATCCGCCAGCAAGGCCTCCGGGTGCCGCTCGCCGGAGAAGGCGGTGAAGACGTCGTACTTGCCCTCGAAGGGATCGGGCGGGCCACCGAAGCCCAAGGAGGCCAGGTAGGCGGCCGTCGTCCCGTTCCGCGCGGCCAGGCCCGGGTTGAAGGGCCGGGAGTTCTCCGTGGGATCGCTGGCCCAGGCCAGGAGTCCGCAGGCCTGCTGCATGGCCAGGCCGAGAGCGACCCCGAACCTCGGCGCCTTGAGCCGGAAGAGGTGGCCGGCGGCTGCGGCGGCCCCGAAGGCGCCGCAGATGGCGCTGGGATGGAACCCGCGGTTATACAGTGCCGTGGGATTGATGGCGTAGCTCACCCGACAGGTCACCTCGACGCCGAGGAGCATGGCCTCCAGGAACCGGGCGCCCGTGGCGCCTTCCTTCTCGGCCGCGGCCAGGGCGGTGGGCACCGCCACGGCGGGCGCATGCAGGATCCCGCCCACGTGGTGCGGCTCGATATCGCAGTAGTAACCCAGTGTGCCGTTGAAGAGGGCGGCGTTGATGCACGAGGTCTTTCGCCGCTGCCCCACCAGGCTGGATTCCGGCCGGCCGCCCAGCCGGCGGACGAAATCCGACAGGATCCGGGTGGCGGAGTACTTCCGGTTCGAGGCGGCGAGCATCGCCCCGATCGTGTCCAGCAGGATCAGCTTGGCCTGCGCCACGACCTCGGGGGGGACGTCTTTCAGGCGGAAGGCCGCCAACCGCTCAGCCAACTGGGTGGAAAGCGAGACAGGGTGGGGCATGGGGAACACCTCATGGGAAAGCGGGGTGCCACATTTCTATTCCAGCCCCTGCACAACGTCAAGCCTATTTCCCGCCTGGATGGGACCCGACGCCAGGAAGCCGACCCGGTTGCGACCTCCACCGGTCCGCCGCGGCGGGAAGACTCCACCACTGCCAGCAGGCGGGCCGGGCCTTCAGCCCTTCACGGCACCGGCGCCCCAGCCGCGGATGAGATAGCGTTGAACCGCCACGAAGAAGACCAGGGCCGGGATCGTGATCATCATCCCGGCCGCCATGATCAGGCCCCAATCGATCAGCGCCGAGTGGAAGAGGTCCTGCACGCCCACCGGCAGGGTCTTGAGCTCGTCGGAGGCGATGAGGATTCGGGTGAAGATGTAGTCGTTCCAGGCGAGGATGAAGGTGAAGATGGAGGTGGCGATGATCCCCGGCAGGGCCAATGGCAGGACCACGTGGATCACCGCCCGGACCCGCCCGGCCCCGTCCACCAGGGCGGCCTCTTCGAGCTCCAGGGGGATGGTCTCGAAAAAGGCCCGCAGGAGCCAGAGGGTGAAGGGCAGGCAGAATGAGGTGAAGGCCAGCACCAGGGCGAGGTGGGTGTTCTCGATCCCCGCTTTCTTCACCAGGATGAAAAAGGGGATCACCACCATGATGGGGGCGAACATGTAGGTGCAGAGGATGAGCCCCGCGATCTTCTCTCGCCCCGGGTAGTGGTACCGCGTGAGGCTGTAGGCCCCGGCCGCGCTGACCACCATCGTCAGGAGAACCGCGAGGCCCGACACCGTCAGGCTATTCTTGAAGTAGGTGAGAAAGCTGGTCGCCGTGAAGAGGCGATGGAAATTATCCAGGGTGGGTGCCCGGGGGATGAAGGAGGGCGGCTGGGCGAACACCTCCACCGGTGGCTTGAACGAGGTGGACGCCATCCAAAAGAAGGGAAAGGCCGCCTGGAGGGCCAGCAGGGCTGCGCCACCATACAGGAGGGCCCGGGCCGAGACTTTTCTCAACCGCCAGCGGTTCACCGCCCACCCCCCTGGAAGGCAAAATTGAAAACCGACAACCGACAACCGACAAGGGCAGAGCACCAAGCGGAGGCCGGCCCCCGGCCATGGCCGCTTTGGCTTATCGGAGGGATGTCAATTTCCGGCTTGAGATTTTTCATTCGGCGCTAGCCGACGCTGGCTTCGTCCCGGAATAGGCCAAAGTAGACGACCGTGCTGACGATCAGGATCGCGAACATGATGACCGCCAATGCCGCTCCCAGGCCCGCCTGATAATAGGTGAGGGTCCGCATGTAGGCGTACACCGGCAGGGTCCGGATGAAGCGGCCCGCCCCCGCCCCCTCGCCCATCAGCCAGACCGTGTCGAACTTGGTGAACATCCAGATGCTGCGCAGCAGGATGACCACAAACAGGATCCCTCGGATCTGGGGCAGCGTGATTTGGGTGAAACGACGGAAGGCCGAGGCCCCGTCCACCTTGGCGGCCTCGTACAGCTCCTCGGGGATGGTCTGCAGGCGGGCCAGGACGCTCAGCAGGACGAAGGGAAAGAACTGCCAGATGCTCATCAGCACCAGGGAGAGCATGATGTGGTCGGCGCCCAGCCAACTGATCGGGTCCCGCACGATCCCGAGGGCGACCGTCCAGTAGTTCACGACCCCATAGGTGTCGTTCAGGAGCCATTTCCACAGGATGACCGCCACGATGGTGGGAATCATGTAGGGGAACAGGACGATCCCCCGGATCAGGCTTCGCCCGAGGAACGCCTCGTTCAGGATGAGGGCCGCCGCCACGCCCAAGATCACCTGGAAGAGGATTGTCCAGAATGAGTACACCACCCCGTACCAGAGGCTGGTCCAGAATTCCGGATCGCCCCACAGGTAGAAGTAGTTCTCGAGGCCGACGAAGCGCTCCTGAGGGAAGAAGGAGTGCTTCTCCAGAAGACTGAGCCAGATGGAGTAGGCGACCGGGTACAGCGTGAGAGCCAGGATCAGCGTGAGAGCCGGGGCGATGGTGAGGAGTCCCACCAGGTGCTGCCGTCGCCTTGGCCTGGTGGCGGAGATCCGTCCCACCCGTGGGCCGATGTTGGGTTGGGCGGAAGTGACACCCCTGCCCGGTCGCATCCCAGAGGACGCTACAGGCTGCGATTCCGGATCGGATACGGGGGTCATGCGCCTTCGCTTGGGCAGAGAGGCGGTGACGCCGGGTACGCGTTCGCCCCGTGAGTCGAGGCGGACGCGCACCCGGCCGCGCGGGGCCAGCCTACCAACGCTTGTACCCGAGCTTGGTGATCAGCTCCTCAGCCCGCTGCTGGGCCTTGGCCGCCGCCTGGGCCGACGGCATTCCCCGAACGGCATCCGTGACCATGTCCGGGACAATGCCCGACCCGAGGATCTCGAGTCCAAAGGGAAGTCGCAGGTCGTCCCACTCAATGATCAGCGTCGGCTTCGCCTGTCCCGACTCGAAGTAGCGGTACTGCATCTCCTGCCATTCCTTCCACTTGCGGACCATCTCGTTGGCCTGATAGGTCGGGTTTGCCCGCACCGACTTGAGCGTCGGCAGGAGGTGGATCGGCACCGTGTGCAGGTACTTGATGTAGTTCTCCTCCTTGAAGAAGAACTTCAGGAACGTGGCGGCCTCTTCCGGGTACTTGGCGTTCTTGAAGATCATCCAGGGTTCGGCGTCGATCTGGGCAGCCGTCTCCTTCCCGGACGGGCCCCGGGGCTTGGGCATCACGCCGAAGTGCTCGGGATCGGCCATTTCCTTGGGGGCGTACTTCTCGATCAAGCCGGCGCCGCGCCCGTACCCCTGGTAGAGCATGGCCGCCTTGCCCGTGGCCAGGTTGGTAAAGGTGTCGAGATAGCCATGGCCCAACCAGCCGGGCGGCAGGACGGTATCGTTGAGCCGCTTGTAGAAGTCTAATACCTCGATCACCTGCTTCTCGGTGAAGGTGGGCCGGCCGGTCTTGAGGTCAAATAGGCGACCACCGTTGGCCTTGGTCAGTTCCCCCACCAGGATGTTGATGAACAGGCCGACCCCAGGCAGAGACAGGCCGTAGCGGGTGACTCGCCCGCTCGCATCGCGCTCCATCATGGCCTGGGCCACCTTGATGAAATCGTCCCAGGTCTCCGGCGGTTTCAATCCCTTCTGTCGGAAGATGTCCTTGCGGTAAATGAGGAGGGACGTGGCCGCGGAGTGGGGGATTCCGAAGTACTTGCCGTCGTGCAGGCATTGTCTCCGCACGGCTTCCCAGATGTTGTCCCGCCCGATGGCGGCGGCGATATCCTCCTGATCCCGCAGCAGGCCCTTGGCGTAAAACGACGCGCAGGTGACGGCCTGCCCATGGCTGGCGTCAGGCGGTGCTCCCGCCGCCAGGGCCGCCGTCAGCTTGGCCTCCAGGTCCCCCCAGGCCAGGGCCTCCTGCTGCACGCTGATGTCCGGGTGGAGTTTCTCGAAATCGTTGATGATCTGCTGGAAGGCCGCCTTGGATAGGGGTTCGGTCTCGGTGTGCCAGATCCGGACGACCTTCTTCTCGCCGCCCCAGGCCGACGGCGACAGGCCCAGCAGCAGAGTCAGCCCCGCGATCACTGCCCCTCGTCTCATGACCCATCCTCCTCCCCCTGCGGGGACACCGGCGCGCTGCCCGCCGCGTCACGGGCGGTCAGCGCGGATCCCGGTCGGCAAACAGGACCCCGCCGCGGCCCCAGTCCACCCGCGGCACGTTCTCGAAGAGCACGTGGACTCCGTCCAGGGGCGTGTTGGCGATCCGCGAGACGGCCTCGCTGACGACCTTGGTCAGCTCTCGCTTCTGCTCCAGCGTCCGCCCCTCCAAGAGACGAATCGTGATGACCGGCATAACGCGTCTCACCTCCTTCCCGTCATCCCGCCTTCAAGCTGAATCCACCATCCACCAGGATCATCTGCCCGGTGATGAAGTTGGCGTCGTCAGACGCCAGGAATAGAATGGCCTTGGCGATGTCCTCGGGCTGGGCCATTCGCTTCAGATAGGCACCCTCGATCATGCCCTTTTTGACGGCGTCTGGCAGCGGGGCGGTGAGATCCGTGAGGGTATGCCCCGGCGCCACGGTGTTTACGTTGATGTGCGGGGCCAGCTCTTTGGCCATGGTCTTGGTGAGGCTGATCACGCCGCTCTTGGCGGCGCTGTAGTCCATGACCGCCTCGCGGCCACAGTGCGCGACACCCCGGATCGAGGAGATGTTGACGATCTTTCCCGACTGCTGGGCCAGCATGTGCCTGGCCGCCGCCTGGGAGCAGAGGAACACGCCGATGAGGTTGACCTCCAGCGTCCGGATCCAATCCTCCGCGGTCTTTTCCATGAAGGGCCTGGGAATGGTCATCCCTGCGTTGTTCACCAGGATGTCCATGCGGCCGAATTCCTTGACAAAAGAATCCACAGCGCCCTGGACCTGGTCTTTCTTGGATACGTCCGCCAAGAAGGTCTTGAGTTGAAATCCCCGGGTCCGGGCCGTCGCCGTCACCTTCTTTAGATGATCTTCGTTCACATCCAGGACCCCCACCATGCCGCCCTCGGCCAGCATCATCAGGGCGGTGGTGGCGCCGATCCCCCGCCCGCCCCCGGTGATCAAGGCGGTCTTGCCCGCAAATCTCATCCCGTCACCTCCCTTTCTCGCCTGCGCCTCCGTGTTCGTAGGCCGCGCCCTGTGCGCGGCACCCTCCCATCATCCGGTCTTCCGTTCCCCCTTTCTCCCGGGTGATCCCATGGGAAAGCCGAGGCGCTGAGAGACCTCCTGTCCCGCGGCCTGGACGGTCTCGGCCAGGTGCGAGAGGATCTCGCCAGGCAGGCGATGGCTGGGCCCAGAGATGCTCAAGGCGGCCACCACCGCGCCCCGATGGTCCCGGATGGGCGCGGCCACGCAGCGCAGCCCCAGGCTGCACTCCTCGTCGTCGATGGCGAATCCCTGCGCCCGGATGCGGGCCAGCGCCCTGCGGAGGGTTGCACGATCCCCGATGGTCCGACGGGTCAGCCGCGCCAGACGCCGGCCCCCGAGCCGCTCGGACAGCTTGGAGGGCTCCAGGGCGGCCAACAGGACCTTCCCCAGGGCCGTGGCGTGGGCCGGGACCCCACCCCCCACCTCCATGTGCATGCGCAGCAGGTGCCGGCTTTCCACCTTGTGGAGATTCACGACCCGCGTCCCGTCCAGCACCCCCAGGTTCACCGTCTCGCCCGTCTCGGCCGCCAGGCGCTCCATGACCGGGTGGGCCGCCTCGCGCAGGCCGAGCCGGTCGGCCGCGGGACTCCCCACCGCGAAGAGCCGGTAGGTGAGCTGGTACCGGTCGTTTTGGGGGTTCTTCTCCACGTACCCGCACCGGGCCAGGGTCGCCAGCAGCCGGTAGACGGAGCTCTTGCCCAATCCGAGCTTTCTGGCCAGCTCGGTCACGCCCATGGAGGGGACGGTCCCCAGGGTCTCCAGGATGGAGAGGGCCGCCTCGACGGCGGGCGCGGCGTAGAAAGGTCGTCGTGGCATGGTACCGGCCAGGACTGCATCCAACGGGTGGAACGAAGTTCAATATATGCAAATGGCAGGTCCGCGTCAACAGGGACGGATCGGGACGGCTCGGCTTCGGTCGTATCCGAATCGGTGTGGTCGCGTGCAGCGGCAGGGGATGCTGGCTCGGGAGCCGCGGAGTTTGCAAGGGTCGCATGCGGGCTTCAAGGACCGTCGGAGTCCGGAATCTCTCGGCGATCCCTGGACAGGCCAAAACGGATTCGCGTGGTGGTGATGCCGTCCAGGACAATTTTCTTCGCGCAGGTGATGCATCTGCATCATGCGGCCGTGAGGCATCAGGGCCATATTGAATGCGGAATTGTATACCGCGCCTCTGGCGGGTGCAGCGAGGGGGCGAATGGATCTCCTCCGGGCGTACGAGCAAATCGAAAATGCCATCCTCACCGGCGAGCTGAAACCCAGGGAGCGGTTGGTGGAGAGCGACCTGGCGGCCCGTCTGGGGATGAGCCGTACGCCCGTGCGGGAGGCGCTTCGCCGCTTGGAGGAGCGGGGCCTGGTCCACATCCTCCCGCACCGGGGTGCCGTGGTGTCGGACATCTCAGCCGCAGAGGTGGACAGTATCTATGCCGTCCGCATCCACCTGGAGTGCCTGGCCTCCCGGCTGGCGTGCGAGCGATTCAGCCCCGAGGGCATCCAACGGGTCGAGGAGATGGAGGCGGCCTACGAGGCGGAGGCCGCCCGAAAAGAGATGCGGTCGCTGATGCGGGCCAACGACCGCTTTCACGATGCCATCTACATGGCGGCCGAGAATCCTTGCCTTTTCGACCTCATCCAGCAACTCCGCCGGCAGGTCCACGCCGTTCGCTTCTACGCCTGGGCGCAGCCGGAGCGGATCGCGCGAAGTCTCGCGGAACACCGGGAGATGCTTCAAGCCCTCCGGCTGCGCGATGCGGGCCGTTTGACCGAAGTCACCCGGGACCATCTTCGCGTGGCCAAGGAGTCCTATCTGGCCTATCTGGGGAAGCCCCCTGGACGGCCGGGGGAACCCGAGTGGGCGGCGGGCCGTCAAGAAAATTCCCCCCACCTTCCCCTCCCCCACACCGGGGGGGGAGGGCGAGGGGTGGGGGCTAAGGGGAACCGAAGGGACCCGGACCACTGCGATATGGATCGCGGGGGCCGGGGCCCAGGAGCAGGTCGCGAATAGGCCCCGCATCGCGAACCCAGGAGTCGGTAGTGACCACCTCTCCAGCCTCATTCCATATCTTGCTCTACGAGCCGATGCACGAAGCGGGTACCAGCCTGCTGCAGCAGTACGGGACGGTGACCGTTGCCCCCGCCCTGGACGAGGCGACGCTGGTCTCGGCGGTCCGGAATGCGGATGCGATCGTGATCCGGGCGAATGGCAAGGTGAGCCGCGCGGTGATCGACGCCGCGCCCCGGCTCAAGGCGATCGGGCGCCACGGCGTCGGCCTGGAAAACGTGGACGTCGCCGCGGCGACGGAGCGCGGCATCTGGGTCGTCTACACGCCGGAGGCCAACAGCGAGTCGGTGGCCGAGCACTTTGTCCTCCTGGCCTTGACCCTGTCCAAGCGCTTCCTGGAGTCGGATCAGGATCTCCGGGCAGGGAAGTGGAACGTCCGGTACGAGCACATCGGCCGCGAACTGTACGGGAAGACGCTGGGGGTCGTCGGCTTCGGCCGGATCGGACGGACGACGGCGCGGATCTGCCACCAGGGCTTTGGCATGCCCGTCCTCTACTACGACGTGGTGGCCGCGCCGCCCGAGCTGGAGGCGGAACCCTGGCTGCGGCGGGTGAGCCTGGAGGAGCTGCTCCGCACCGCCGACTACGTCTCGCTGAATCTCCCCCTCACCCCGCAGACCCGCCATATCATCGGTCGGGAGCAGATCCGGATGATGAAGCCCACGGCGTATCTCTGCAACCTGGGGCGCGGGCCGCTGTGGGACGAGGGGGCCGTGCTGCAGGCCCTGGAGCAGAGGTGGATCGCGGGCGCGGGCACGGACGTCTTCGAGGAAGAGCCGACGGCCGCGGACAACCCCTTGTTCCGCCGTCGGGACTTCGTCTGCACCCCCCACATGGCCGCCCACACCGAGGAGGCCATGCGGCGGATGAGCCTGGTGGCGGAAGACATTTTGGCGGTGCTGCAAGGGCGCGAGCCCCGCTGGCCGGCCAACCGGCCGAAGGGGAGGGGTTGATCGATGGCCTTACCGAAGGTGGTGCGGGTCAGGCAGTCGTTCGACCGGACGCGGCTCGGGGACGTCTGCGGAGCCGTGGCCGCCGGACTCCGGAATCTCGGCCTCGGAAGCAGGCTCAGGCCGGGGGCTCGCATCGCCATCACGGCCGGCAGCCGTGGGATCAGCAATCTCGCGGCCATGACCAGGACCGCCGTGGATGTGGTGAGGCAATGGGGCGGCCAGCCCTTCATCGTTCCGTCCATGGGCAGCCACGGGGGGGCGACGGACGAGGGCCAGAAGAGCCTGCTGGCCGATCTCGGCATCTCCGAGGGCAGCATGGGATGCCCCGTCATCTCCTCCATGGAGGTGGAGGAGATTGGGAAGACCTCGAACGGCACGCCGGTCTACCTGGACCGCCACGCCCTTCACTGCGACGGGATCATCGTCATCAACCGGGTGAAGCCTCACACCGCCTTCCGGGGCGAGATCGAGAGCGGTCTCTGCAAGATGCTGGCGGTGGGCCTGGGCAAGCACAAGGGCGCCCAACAGATGCACGCGGCCGGCCTGGGGACCACCCTGGTCGCGGCGGCCAGGTTGATCCTGGCCCGCGCCCCCGTCCTGGCGGGGGTGGCCGTCCTGGAGAATTCCCTGGACGAGACGGCCGAGATCCACGTCGTCCCGCCAGAGGGGTTTGAGGAAACCGACCGAAGGCTGCTCCGTCAGGCCTGGCAGACGTTGCCGCGGATCCCCTTCGACCCGCTGGATGTCCTCGTGGTGGACGAGATGGGGAAGAACATCAGCGGGACCGGCATGGACGTGAACGTGATCGGGATCGGGCCGCGAGTCGGCGGCAAGATGGAGATGGGCCAGCCGGTCGTCGCCACCCTCGTGGTCTTGGGCCTCACACCCGAGAGCCACGGCAATGCCAATGGCGTGGGCCTGGCGGACATCACGACGCGACGGCTGGTGGATGCGATCGACTACAAGGCGACCTACACCAACGTCCTGACGACGCGCCTCTGGTCGGCCGGCCGCCTGCCTGTGATCCTGGAGACCGATCGGGAGGCGATTGAGGCGGCGGTCGGAGAGACCCCGACGGAACAGGTGCGCTTTGTGCGCATCCAGAATACCCTTCACCTGGAGGAGCTGGAGATTTCCGAGGCACTGTTACCTGAGGCCGGGAAGCTTGGCCTGACGATCACGGGGACGCCGCGCTCGCTGGAGTTCGACGAAACGGGAAGGCTGCGGCCCTGGCAATGAACTGGCGTGCGATGTTCAAGGTGCGACGTCCAACGTTGAACCGCGCACCGCGCACCTCGAAGTTGGGGGGGAGTGACATGCCGAAGCCCGTGATCATCTCCATCAATGAAAACCTGTGCAAGGGAGCGGATGGCTGCGGCATCTGCCTGGCCCTGTGCCCCAAGGATGTCTTCAAGATTGCGGAGCGCCTGACCGCGCGGGGCATCCGCCTGCCCGTGGTGGAGAAGATCACCGCCTGCACCAAGTGCGACAACTGTGTCATCTACTGCCCGGACATGGCTATTGTTGTGCGGCTCGAAGAGGTCCCCGAAGCCGCCTCCGCGGTGCGTGGCACCGCGGATTGACGCTTGGCGATTGATGATTGTCGATTGGGGGTCAATGGAAAATCGGCAATCGGAAATCGAAGATGGATTAAAGCGGGGCTGGAAATGAGAAAGGAAGCGGTCTTGAGCGGGCGGCACTTCATGATGGGAAACATCGCGTGCGCCGAGGGCGCCCTGGCGGCCGGCTGCCGCTTCGCCGCCGGCTATCCCATCACCCCGGCGACGGAGGTCGCCGAACGGTTGGCCGAACGGCTGCCGGTCGTCGGCGGGACCTTCCTCCAGATGGAGGACGAGATCGCCTCCATCGCGGCCGTCATCGGGGCATCCTGGGGAGGCCTGAAGGCGATGACCGCCACATCCGGTCCCGGGATCAGCCTGATGCTGGAGAATATCGGCTTCGCCCTCGGGACCGAGACGCCTTGCGTCATCGTGAACGTCATGCGCGGTGGGCCGACCACCGGGATCCCGTCGGTGGAGTTGCAGGGGGACGTGGTGCAGCCCCGCCGCGGCTCCCATGGCGATTACCAGATCATCGCCCTGGCGCCCTCGTCGGTCCAGGAGAGCTTCGATTACACGGTGGAGGCCTTCAACCTGGCCGAGCGCTTCCGGACGCCGGTCTTCGTTTTGAGCGACGCCTTCCTCGGCCACATGCGGGAGGAGCTCGTAATCCCTGAGGAGGAGAATATCTCCATCGTGAATCGAAGGGTCTTTCCGCCGGAGCAGACTGGGGAGACGCTCCCCGGCTTTCTGGACGAGGACGTGGCGCCCATGCCGGTCTTTGGGCGGGGCCACAAGGCGCACGTCACCAGCTCCTGCCACGACGCCTACGGACGCCGCAACGTCATCGACGCCGGAGCCCTGGATGTCTTCATCAAAAAGCTCAATGACAAGATCGCCAAGCACCGGGACGAGATCGTCCGCGTCACGACCGACGCCGGGGGGGCCGAGGTGGTCCTGGTAAGCTACGGCTCGGTCTTCCGCTGCGCCCAGGCCGCCGTGGAGGCCGGCCGGGCCGAGGGCCTGCCCCTGGGATGGGTCAAGCTGGGAACCCTGTGGCCGTTCCCCGACCGCGAGATTGAGGCCGCGGCGCGGCGCGCCAATCATCTGATCGTGCTGGAGAACAACCTGGGCCAGCTCTTCCCGTATGTCCAGGCGGCCGCGGCCGGACGCTGCTCCGTCAGCTTCCTGCCTCCGCGGGTCCTCGGGGAGTTGCACGAGATCGAGGACATCCTGAAGGCGGTGAGAGGGGTGCGCGCATGAGCGGGATGGCCTTCGAGCATCCGCTGGCCAAGTACATCCGGCCATCGGCCATCGTCACGGCCAATTGCCCGGGCTGCGGCAACGGGATCCTGGCTCAGAGTATCCTGGGGGCCATCCAGGAGCTGGGTCTCAGCTTGGATGACTTCGTCTTCGTGTCCGGAATCGGGTGCGCCGCCTGGATCCCGAGCCCACACTTTTTTGCCGACGTCCTGCACACCACGCATGGGCGACCGATCGCCTTCGGGATCGGCATCAAGGTGGCGCTGCCCCATAAGCGGGTGATGGTCATCAGCGGGGATGGGGATCTGACGGCTATCGGCGGGAACCACCTGATTCACGCCGCTCGCCGCAACATCGAGATGACCGTGATCTGCGTCAACAACGGGATCTACGGGATGACGGGCGGCCAGCTGGCTCCCACGACTCCCCTGGGCCTCACCACCGTCACGACGCCTTTCGGGAATGTGGAGAACCCCTTCGACATCTGCGAGCTTGTCAAGGGGGCCGGCGCCTCCTTCGTGGCCCGCTGGACCACGTACCACCCGCGCCAGATCCTTCGGACGGCCAAGAAGGCCATCCAGAAGAAAGGATTCGCCTTTGTGGAGGTCCTCTCCCAGTGCCCGGTCGAGTTCGGGCGCAAGACCGGTATGGGAACCGCCGTCCAGATGCTCCAGTGGTACAAGAAGAGCTCGGTCCCCCTCGCGCGGGCCCAGGGGATGTCCCCGGAGGACTTGCGCGACAAGATCGTGGTGGGCGAGTTCGTGAATGTGGAGAAACCGGAACTGATGGAAACCCTGGCGGCCATGCGGGCGAAGGCCATGTCCGCGACCTGAGAGCCGGGGACCCGGCCGGGTACCCCTTGGGTGGGCCGGGTGGCCGAGAGCCTGGAGCAAAGCGCAAAGGGCATAGCGCAGAGCGCGACGTGCCGAGGGCCTGGAGCCATGGGCCATCAGCCAAGGAGGAGGTTTTGTGAAACGCACGGAGATTCGCATCGCAGGGTTTGGCGGGCAGGGCGTGGTCCTGGCCGGCGTGCTGCTGGGGACGGCGGCCGCGGTTACCGACGGGCGCCGGGCGGTCCAGACCCAGTCGTACGGTGCGGCGGCCAGGGGCGGCGGCGCTCGGTCCGAGGTCGTCATCTCCGACGAGCCCATCATCTACCCGCGGGTCACCCGTCCCGACACCATGGTGGCGATGTCCGAGGAGGCCATGCGGAAGTACGGGCCGGACATGCGACCCGGCGGGATGCTGTTCATCGACAGTGATCTGGTGAAGGACGTGAGTCGCAACGATGTCCGCGTGGTCGGTGTGCCCGTCTCGAACCTGGCGACGCAGGAGCTCGGCAAGACCATCGTGGCGAACCTGGTCATGCTCGGGGTCCTGGTGGCCAAGACCCGGATCGTGAGCGTGGCGGGCATGGAGGCCGCCATCCGGGAAAACGTCCCGCCCAAGACGATTGACCTCAACCTCAGGGCTTTCCGGAGAGGTTTGGAGCTCGGGGAGACTGCCCAGTTCCAGGAGCCGGTGAGTCATGCGACTGCATGAACACGAGGCGGCGAGGATTTTCCAGCAGGCCGGCGTCCCGGTCCCCCCCTTTGTAGTGGCCCGCACCCCGGAAGAGGCGCTGGGAGGCCTGGATCGTGTCGAGCTCCCGGCCGTGATCAAGGCCCAGGTTCTGGTCGGGTCCCGAGGAAAGCACGGCGGTATCCTGGTTGCTGAAACGCCCGATGAGGTCATGGAAAAGGCGCGTGCGCTTCTGGGGACTTGGGTGCGGGCCCTTCCCGTCGAGTCGGTGATGATCGCCCGAAAGGTTCCCATTGCCCGGGAGCTGTATGCGGGTGTGACCATTGATCCGGCGGCCGGCGCCATCACGGTCCTTTTAGGGAGGGCTGGAGGAATCGAGGTGGAGACCGCGGCGACGGATCGCCCCGAGACGCTCTTTCGCCGGACTATAACCCCGCCCGACGACCTGCGCGGGCACCAGGCCCGGGCCCTCGCCCGCGAGGCGGGATTCCGGGGCGACCTGATGGTGCGGATCGCCGACGTGCTGGTCTCGCTTTTCCGCGTGTTCCGAAAGACCGATGCGCTCATCGCGGAAATCAATCCCCTGGTCGTGACGCCCGACGAGGCCGTCTGGGCCGTGGATGCCGTCCTGGAGGTGGATGATTCGGCCCTCTACCGACACCCGGAGCTGCCGGCGGATCCTCTGGCTCGCCTGGATCATCCGCTGGAGCGGGCGGCCCGGAAAATCGGTGTCTCCTATGTGGATCTGGACGGAGACATCGGGATCATCTGCAGCGGTGCCGGCCTGGGCCTGGCGACCATGGATATCGTGGGAGAGCGGCTGCAACCGGCGAACTTTCTAGAGACCGGCGGCGGGATCACCGAGGAGCTGATGTACAAGGTGACCCACCTGGTCCTGGAGAAGCCGGGTCTGCGAGGCCTGCTGATCAACCTCTACGGCGGTATCAACCCGATCCACGAGGGGGCGAAGGGGGTCGTCCGAGCCCTCCGGGAGCGCCAGCCGCCCGGACGGGCAGCGATCCCGGTCGTCGCCAAGGCCCTGGGAAACCGCCAGGAGGAGACGTGGGCCACCCTGTCCGAGGGCGGCGTGACCGTGGTGACCGACATCACGACCGAAGCCGCCGTCGACGCCCTGTGCGCTCTGCTGGAACGCTAGGAGGCTTGGATGCTGGCAGGCTTGCATGCGAGAGGGCGGCCACCAGCTCGGACTCAGGAACGCCTATCTACGTATTGTTATTGGGCCTGCCCGCGTCCCAGCCTGCCAGCCTTCCCGCATTGAGAGGCAAGCGATGAGCATTTTGCTGAACAGAGATACCCGGGTTCTCGTCCAGGGAATCACCGGGCGGATCGGCCGGATCCAGACCAAGTGGATGCTGGAGTATGGCACCCGCATCGTGGCAGGGGTGACGCCCGGGAAGGGCGGGGAGACCGTCGAGGGCGTGCCGGTCTTCGACAGCGTCCCGGAGGCAGTCCGCGACACGGGGGCCGAGGCGTCGGTCTTCTTCGTCCCGGCCCGGTCCGTCAAGGACACCGTGTACGAGACCCTGGAGGCCGGCATCCGCCTGATCGTTGTGGTGACGGAGCACGTCCCCGTCCACGACACCATGGAGATGAAGGCCGAGGCCCGGCGCCTGGATGCCACCCTCCTCGGCCCCACGACGCCCGGCATCCTCACCGTGGGCGAGGCCAAGATGGGGATCATCCCCGGGAACCTGTTCCCCAAGGCGGGCGGCCCGGCCGGGGTCATCTCCCGAAGTGGCACACTCGCCTACGAGGTCGGGGGAATCTTGGCCCAGGCGGGAATCGCCCCCAGCACCGTAGTCGGGATGGGGGCGGATCCCGTGGTCCTCACCGATCTACCGGAACTCCTCCGTCTCTTCGGAGAGGATTCTCAGACAGAACTGGTCACGATCGTTGGGGAGGTGGGCGGGGTTCAGGAGGAGATGGCCGCCGAGTACATCGGGAAGGGCTTCAAGAAACCCGTGATCGCCTACGTGGCGGGCCGCAACACCCCCGAAGGCAAACGAATGGGACACGCCGGCGCCATCGTCCAGCGCGGCATGGGCAGCGTCGAGAGCAAGGTAGCCGCTCTGGAGCGGGCGGGGGCAATCGTCGCCCGCACCCCGGCCGACATCGGCCCCCTCGCCCGCCGTCTGCTGGCTCGCTCGCGCGAATCAGCCGGACGTCCAATAGGATAGGGGCAGGGCCGCTCCCACACGACCTGGCATCCCCCGGGAGGGGGCCCAGCCGTGTCTGGAGCACCAGGTGGATATCGGAGCCTGCGGGGACCTCGACGGGGAACTCCACCATGAGTCCCCCCGCGCCCACCGTCCGCACCACCCCGTGAAGCTCGCGCCGGCTACCCTGGCAGCTCCGACCGGCGGCCGGCTCACAGGGAATCGGCCAAACCGTCGCCTCCCCGGCAGGCCGGCCCACAGGGCTTCCACTTCCGCCCGCACCTGAAGCTGATGCCGGCGGCAGATCCCGTGGGTGAACCGTGGATCATCCAGCGGCTCTGTCTCGCGGATCACCGCCGGGATGCCCTCTCGCAGAAAATGCAGACCACCCTCATCGGTCTCCCCGTCTCCTCGGTGGTCCGGCCGGCCCCCCTCCCCCGGGTCGATGTGTTACCGACATTGTCGGCGGTTGCCACCAACTGAGGAGCAGATAGCATGCCAGGCCCACACCCAGCAGGAGCAGGGCAGCAAGAAGACCTTCGGTCAGGAAACTGCCAATAAATCTTTGCACGACGCCGCCCCTCATACCTCCGGTAAGTGCACGAGTGAAGCCACTCGGGGCGTCCCGTCGCTTGACGTCTCCGGTGAAGGCAACCGCTGAATTGAATTGGTCAGGGGTGACAGCCTCTTCCATTCACCCGTGCCGAGCCTGTGGCTGCTGTATGCTAGGAGATACGTGAGGGAATCGAAGAAGATACAGTCGCGCGGAGTGATACGGAAAAGGCTGAGGGCTCTTGGGTAGCAGGCGGGTTGGGCAGGCGCCGCAAAGGGTGGGGTGGGTTCATAGCGTGAGGACGGCCGCCTGCGGGAAAGTGTCGGGGAGAACTTGTTGACAGTCCCCCTTGGGGTCGAGTAACTTCTGACCGTCAAAACACGTATCCAAGGCCACATTGAATCACGAAGCGAAGGAGGAACTCCCATGAGGCGTCGGAGTCGAGTAGCTTGCCTGGTTATTGGTCTGTTGGTTGGGGTGGTTTTCGCGGGGGAGGCCCGGGCCCTGGAACTTCGCATCATGACGGGGCCCCAGGGGGGATCGTGGTACCCGCTGGGTGGGGCCATTGCGGAGATCCTGAAAAAGGAAGTCCCGGGGACCACGGCGTCGGTTTTGCCGGGCGCCGGGATCATCAACATCCAGGGGACAGAGACCGGCCAGACTGAGATCGGATTCGGGAACGCCGTCTCGACCGTTGACGCGATCGCAGGGCGGGAGCCGTTCAAGAGCCAGGCGAAGAACATCCGGCAGCTCGCCACCTTGTACATGCAGTACTTCCAGGTCGTGGTCCTGGCGGATTCGGGGATCCAGGACGTGCCGGACCTGAAGGGGAAATCCATCGCCGTTCAGCCCCGAGGAAACACCGGTGAGCAGATGACGCGCGAGCTCCTTCAGGTCTACGGGCTCTCCTACAAAGACATGGCAAAGGTGAGCCATGTTTCCTATAACGATGCCGTGGCCCTGATGAAGGATGGACACGCCCAGGCCTTCACCCTCATCACCACGGTGCCCGCGGCCGCCATTCTGGATCTCGCGAGCGCGAGAAAGATCCGGATGCTCGCGCTGCCGGACGATAAATTCAAGGAACTCCAGAAGATCAACCCTGGATATGCGCGGCGGGAGATCCCGAAAGGGATTTACCCGGGGGTGGACTATGATGTCCGCCAATTCGGGACCTACACCCACCTGATGATTCGGGCGGACCTGCCGGATGACCTGGTGTACGGGATTACCAAGGCCCTGGCCAGGAACGTGGATAGCCTGGGGGCGGTGGTCAAGGACATTAGAGGTCTCACGGTGAAAGAGATGGCCTTTGATGTCGGGGTCCCGTACCATCCCGGGGCGCTGAGGTTCTATAAGGAGGCCGGCGCGCTGAAGTAAGCGCTGATAATGACCAATGACCAAATCCCAATGAGCCAACTGGACCGGCCGGCCAGTATAGCTCGCCAGTCCGAAACGAATCCCCGTGCAAGGACGGTTCTGGCATTGGTCATTGGCCTATTACTCATTGGTCATTGAGAGGAGTCTGGGTGCGTCGGCTGACAGGTCGAACGGTGACCATCCTACGCTATGTGGCGATAGGAATGTCAGTCTATCACCTGTATGTGGGGGCCTCCGGACCGCCGGAGGCCCTCATCTTTCGCGGCATCCACCTGGCCTTTGCCGTCACCCTGATCTTCCTCTGGTATCCCTTCGGAGCCCGGTCGCCCCAGGCCCGCCCCGCCCTTCTGGATTGGACTGGCGTCCTCCTCAGCCTGGTCAGCATCGGATACCTATTCCTCCGATACGACTACGTCATGACCCGGCTGGCCTATGTCACCCCGCTGGAGCGGTGGGACCTCCTGCTGGGGATTGTCCTGACACTTCTGGTACTGGAGGCTGCCCGGCGCACCATCGGCCCCGCCCTTCCCATCACCGCCCTGGTGTTCCTGGCCTACGCCCTGCTGGGTCCGTACCTGCCGCCCCCGCTCCGGCACCGGGGGTTCTCGCTGGGACTGGTGATTGACCAACTCTACCTGACCACTGACGGCATCTTCGGCATCCCGACGGCCGTCTCGGCGACCTACGTCATCCTGTTTGTGCTATTCGGTGCGTTTCTGGAGAAGTCGGGGACCGGTCAGCTCTTCATGGACCTGGCGTCAGCGCTTGCGGGCCACACGCCCGGCGGACCCGGGAAGGTCTCGTGCATCAGTAGCGGGCTGTTCGGCACGATCTCGGGGAGTGCCGTGGCCAATGTGATGGTGGACGGGTGGCTCACCATCCCCCTGATGAAGCGGACCGGGTTCCGCGCCCACTTCGCGGCGGCGGTAGAGGCGGTGGCCTCCACCGGAGGGCAGATCATGCCGCCGGTCATGGGGGCGGCGGCCTTCGTGATGGCGGAGTTCTTGGGGGTGGCCTACATCACCATCGCGAAGCATGCCGTCATTCCCGCCATCTTGTACTACCTCGCGCTGTACTTCTCCATTCACTTCGAGGCGCAGCGCACGGGACTGCGGGGGCTGTCCCGGGAGGAGTTGCCCGCGCTCCGAACCGTGGTGGTGGACAGGGGGCACCTGTTCGTTCCGGTATTCATCATTGTGTACCTGATGCTCGTCGGGTACACGGCGCCCATGGCGGCGCTCTGGGGCACGCTGGCCGCGGCCGTGTCCACCTGGATGGGTCGCCTCATGTGGCTGTACCTCCTGGCCCTCGGGGTGGAGTTCATCCTGCCGGGCAATGTGATGGCGGTTCTCGGTCTCGGCTGGCTGGGTCTGGCAGGCCTCCGCCTGGCCTCACCCAAAGGACGAGCGGGCTTGAAGCCGCTTGTGATGAAGCTGTTCCCGGATGCCCTCGAGGACGGCGCCCGCAATACGCTGGCGGTAGCGGCCGCGTGTGCCTGCGCCGGAATCGTGATCGGGGTCATCGCCCTCACGGGGCTGGGTCTCCAGTTCACCAGCCTGGTCCTGGCGGCCGCGAAGGATTCACTGGTCCCGGCATTGGTCCTCACGATGATCGCCGGGATCATCCTGGGCATGGGGATGCCTACGACCCCAGCCTACATCGTGCAAGCCGCCCTGTTAATCCCGGCCCTGATAAAGCTGGGGGTCCTGCCCATCGCGGCGCACATGTTCGTCTTTTATTTTGCGATCATCTCGGCCATCACGCCACCGGTGGCCATGGCCGTGTATGCCGCGGCCGGGATCGGCAAGACGAACCTGTGGGCCACCGGCCTCGCGGCCATGCGGCTGGGGGCCACGGGATTCGTCGTGCCTTTCATGTTCGTGTACGGGACCTCCCTCTTGTTCATCGGGAGCTGGTTCGATGTCATCACCACCATCGTCTTCTCGAGCGTCGGGGTCATCTGCCTCTCGGCTTCGCTCCATGGCTTCCTGCTCAAACCAGCCGTGTGGTGGGAGCGCGTGATCCTGGGTATTGCCGCCGTCCTCCTGATCAAGCCGGGGCTGTACACCGACGCGGTCGGGCTGGCTCTGCTCGGCGTGGCTTTGGCCACCCAAAGGATGCTGGAAATTTCCCGGCCGGCGATCGAGGCGAAGGGCATGGCGGAGGCCCGCGGTCCGGCGGTTGTCCTGGACGAGACGAAGATCGAGAGGGCCAGGCAGGAGGGCTGAGAACCGAGAGTCGAGGGCCGAGATGCAACGTCGCGGAGGGGCGGAGGAGCTACGGGGCAGACGGACGAGGGAGCAGTGCGGAAGGCCGGAGGCAGCAGGCCGCGGGCAGCCAGCAGGGGAGCTGAGGAAGCGGGAGATCGGAGAATAAAATGGGAAAGGAATTGCACGGAATTATTCCGGCGGTCGTGACGCCGTTCACGCCCAACGAACGCTTGGATGAGGGCGCGTTCCGCAAAGTGGTGAATGCCCTGATCGACCAGGGGGTTCACGGGCTGTTCCCCGTGGGGACCGGCGGGGAGTTCTTCGCCCTCACCCGCGAGGAAAAGGAACGCCTAATGGCCGTGGCGGTGGAGGAGACCGCGGGACGGGTTGTCGTCATGCCCAACGTGGGCGCCATCACGACGGCGGAGTCCGTCGCCCTGGCCCGATATGCCGAAGCCGTGGGGTCTGACGCGGTGTCGGTGGTGACGCCATTCTTCCTGAAGCCCTCCCAGGAGGAGTTGTTCGAACACTACCGGGCCATCTGTGCCGCGGTGAAGATCCCGGTCCTGGCTTACAACATTCCGGAGCGGACGGGCGGCGTGGCGCTCTCCGTGGGCACGGTGTCCCGGCTGGCACGGGAGGTTCCCAACTTCGCGGGAATCAAGGACAGCACCGGGGATCTGGCAAACGCCGCCGAGCTGGTGCAGGCCTGCCCGCCAGGATTCAAGGTCTTCATGGGGCGCGACACGCTGATCTATGGGGCACTGCTTCACGGCTGCGTGGGCGCGGTCGCCGCCACGGCGAATGTGGCGCCCGCGCTGGCGGTGGGGATCTACCAGGCGGTGCAGGCGGGTGACCTGCCGAGGGCCCGCGAGCTGCAGGCGAAGCTGGCCCCGGTCCGCAAGCTCTTCGCCGTCGGATCGCACCCGGCGGGAATCAAGGAGGCGATGGTCCAGCTCGGGGTGCTCGACTGCGGCCGTTGCCGTCGGCCCACGCTGGATCTCACGTCGGGTCAAAAGGAAGACGTGCGGAAGATCCTGCGGGAAACCGGGCTAGCAGGCTAGAAGCTGGTAAGTCGGAAGGCTAGAAGGATCACCCGGGTGCCGGCTTGCTGGCCTTCCCGCGGTCAAAGCATGGTGCGGTAGTCGGTCGGATCGATGGGCACGTCGATGACGGTGGGTCGATCCTCGCCGAGGCCAGCCGTAACGGCATCGTCGAATTCGGCCCAGGTCGCGGCCCGGATGCCGCGAGCACCGAAACCGGAGGCAATCCCGGCAAAGTCAATGGGGCCGAAGTCCACGCCGTCGGCCGGGAAGCCTTTCCGCTCCTGGTGCATCCGGATGAGGTAGAGGCTCCGGTCGGAGAGGACGACGACGACGACCGGGAGGCGAAGGCGCGTCGCCGTTTCCAGGTCGGCGAGAACCATGGCGAGGCCGCCATCCCCCATCACCGCCACCGCCGGACGCCCGGGATATTCCAGCTTTGCGGCCATGGCGGCCGGCAGGGCATAGCCCATGGTGGAGAGGCCGTGCGACACGAGGTAGGTCCGGGGGTGGTACGACGGCCAGATCTGCCCGAGGAGCAGCTTGTGGGCGCCGGTGTCCACCGAGAGGATCGTGTCGCGCGGGGCGAGCGTCCGCAGGCGGCCAAAGACCCGGGCGGGGGAGAGACCCAGGTCGCTCCTGTCCACGGACGGCGTGAGGAACGACAGCAGCCGCCGGCGGAAGGCCGCCAGGTCCTCGCGGCGCCAGGTGTGCTGGATCCGGACCTCCGGCAGGATGGCCTGAAGCGTGGCGCCGACGTCGCCCACCAGCTCCAGCGCCGGGGCGAACTGGCGATCTGCCAGGCTGTACTGGGCAATGGAGAGAAAGGGACGCTCCGTGTAGAAGGTCCGGATCGCCTCCACAGGGTCGAAGCCGATCCCGATCATGAGATCGGTCTCCCGGAGAAACTCGACGAACAGGGTGTCGCCGGCCATGCCGGTGCTGGTGGCCACGAACAGCGGATGGTCCTCCGGGACGAGCCCCTTGGCCTTTGGGGTGACGGCGACCGGGATGCCGGTGGCCTCGAGCCAGCGGAGCAGGGCGGGCTGGACCTGCATGGGATCCAGACCGATCCCCACCATTGCCAGGGGACGCTTGGCCTGCGAGATCATCTGGGCAGCCCGGGCCAGATCAGCAGGCGGCGCTTTGCGGCCCGCGAGGGGGAGGGGGGCCTGGGTGGCGATCTGTCCGGGGGGCAGCGTGGCCGACCGCTCCTCCTGGCGAGCAACATCGCTGGGCAGGCTGAGGTACACGGGTCCCGGACGTCCCTCGGTCGTGAGATCGAGGGCCCGCTGGACGATCGCGGCGGTGTTGACCCCCGTGAGGGTATGGCTCCACTTCGTGATGGGACGGAAGAGGTCCTCCAGGTCCACCCGCTGATGGGGGAGTATGGGCGAGAGTTCGGTGGGAAGCTGGGCGGAGATGACGAGAAGCGGCGCCCGCTCCAGGAAGGCGTTGGCGACGCCATTCACCAGGTTGGTGGCGCCGGGGCCCACGGTGGCCAGGGCCACGCCCGGCCGTCGGCTGAGCTCCCCCATCACGCCGGCCATGAGGCAGGCGGTGTTCTCGTGGCGGGCAAGGAGGAAGGCGAGGCCGGCGCGGCGGCATGCGCCCATGATCTCCGCGATCTCCCCGCCGGGCAGACCGAAGACGCGGGTGATGCCGTTGCGTTTCAGGGTGTCGGCGATGACCTCAGCCGTGGTGGGCACGCGCGCTCCCTCTTCGCGGGTCCAGAAAGGCAACCGCTTGTAACATCCGAGGTGGTGCCTGTCAAGGCGGCCGGCCGCCAGACGGTTCAGGCGGGGTGACGGAGGATCCATGGCGGAACGATTGATCGGGATCATCGGCGGCAGCGGGCTGTACGAGATGGAGGGGGTGGAGGACGTTCGCGAAGAGGTGGTGCGGACCCCCTTCGGCGAGCCATCGGACCGCTATCTCCTCGGCCGGCTGCAGGGCCGCCCGGTGGCGTTCCTGGCGCGGCATGGGCGGGGGCACCGCCTGATGCCGTCGGAGCTGAACTACCGGGCCAACATCTTCGGGTTCAAGGTCCTGGGGGCCGAGTGGATCCTCTCCGCCTCCGCCGTGGGCAGCATGCGGGAGGAGATCAAGCCCCTGGACATCCTGATCCCCGATCAGTTCTTTGACCGGACCACCCAACGGGCCAGCACCTTCTTCGGCGACGGCCTGATTGCTCACGTCAGCATGGCGGATCCGACCTGTCCTCTCCTGGGCGAGATCCTGTATCGCGCCGGGCGGGAGGTCGGGGCGACCGTTCATCGGGGCGGGACGTACATCTGCATCGAGGGCCCCCAGTTCTCCACCCGGGCCGAGTCGCGGATCTACCGGAGCTGGGGCGTGGACGTGATCGGCATGACGAACCTGCAGGAGGCGAAGCTGGCCCGGGAGGCGGAGATCTGCTATTCCACCATGGCCCTGGTGACCGACTACGACGTCTGGCACGCCACCGAGGAGGACGTGAACGTCGAGGCGGTGGTCCAGATCCTCCGGCAGAATGTGAAGACCGCCCAGGCCATCATCCGGGCGGCCTCGGCAAAGATTCCGGAGACGCGGACGTGTCCCTGTTCCCACGCGCTGCGCGACGCCATCATCACGGCGCGGCACGCGATCCCGGCGCAGTTGAAGCGCGACCTGGCGCCTCTCGTCGCCAAATACCTTGTGGACTAGTGGATTGGTGGATTGGTGAACTGGTCGACTGGCGAACTGGAGAACTGGTGGACTGGTGAATCGGTAGACTCGTGGACCCACCGATCCACGAATCCACCGATTCACCAATCCACGACTTGACGGCGTGGCGATTTGACCAGGCGACCCGTCGGGAGGAGGAAAGAGACAGGGATGAGTATTCTGGTGGTGGGCTCCGTGGCGTTCGACACGGTCACGACCCCGTTCGGGCAAGCCACGGAGGTGCTAGGGGGATCGGCGACATACTTCGCCGCCGCCGCCAGCTTCTTCACCGACGTGCGCCTGGTGGCGGTGGTGGGGGAGGATTTCCCCGAGGAGTCCCTCGACTTCCTGCAGAAGCGGAACGTGGACCTCCGCGGCCTGCAGCGGGCGCCGGGGAGGACGTTCCGGTGGGTGGGGGAGTACGGCTTCGATCTGAACGAGCCGCGTACCCTGGACACCCAGCTCAACGTGTTCGCCGACTTCGCGCCGGAGATTCCCGGGGAATACCGGGACTCCGAGGTCGTGTTCCTGGCAAACATCGATCCCGACCTGCAGCGGAGGGTGCTCGGCCAGGTCCGGCGGCCGGCGCTCGTCGCCGCCGACACCATGAACTACTGGATCAAGGGAAAGCCGGACTCGCTCCGCCAAACGCTGCGCATGGTGGACATGCTCCTCATCAACGAGGCGGAGACCCGCCAGCTCGCCGGCGAGGGGAATCTCGTCCAGGCGGCGCAGAAGGTCCGGGCCTTGGGGCCGCGGGCTGTGGTCATCAAGCGAGGAGAATACGGAGCCCTGCTGTTCAACGAGGGTGGCTGGTTCTCGGCGCCCGCCCTGCCCCTGGAGGCGATCCGCGATCCCACGGGGGCCGGGGATACCTTTGCCGGGGGGTACGTGGGTTACTTGGCCAACACGATGAACTTCGACGACGGGACGGTGCGCAAGGCCATCATCATGGGGTCGGTCATGGCCTCCTTTAACGTGGAGGCGTTCTCGCTGGACCGCCTGCGGACCCTGACCTACGAGGAGATCGAAGCGCGCTTTCGCGTGTTCAAGCGCCTGGCCCAGTTCGAGGACCTGTAACGTCGTGAACCCGAAGTTGTTGGCGGTTCCCCGTCGCAGGGGCAAATAGATGAGTCGGTGGCGCATCCTGGTCGCGGATGACGAGCCCCTGGTCTTGGAGATGATCCAGGATACCCTGCAGGTGCTCCCTGCCACCGTCTTGAAGGCGCAGGACGGCGAGGAGGCCCTGCGCCTGGCCAAGACAGAGCGACCGGACCTGATCCTCCTGGACGTCATGATGCCGAAGCTGGACGGCTTTGGGGTGGCGGAGGCGCTGAAGCGGGATGCGGCAACGGCGACCATCCCGCTGATCTTTGTCAGCGCGCTCGGGGCGTCGCGGGACAAGGTCCGCGGCCTGGATCTGGGGGCCGAGGATTACCTGACCAAACCCCTCAATGCCGATGAGTTGCGGGACCGCGTCCGGTTGATCCTGGGGCGGGCCCGACCGCCCAAGCCCGAACTGACCCCGATCTCGACGCTGGAACCGAGCCTGATTCCGACACTGGAGCCATCCGGGGAATCCGTCACGAAGCCGGTCCACGCTCCGGCCGACGCACTGGCACCAGCGCCGGCGCCCGCCGCAGCAGCTCCAACAGCACCCGCGCAGGCACCGATCCCGGAACAGGCGGTGGCCCCGGATCAGCCGCTGGACCTGGCGGAGCTCGGGCCGCCTGCGGTTCGGACAGCCGAACCTGTCCAGGCCGCGCCTCAGGCACCGAGCCAGGAGCCTGCCCCCACGACCGGCCTCCTCGCCAGCGGCCAGCTCCATGCGATGAACCTGGAATCCCTGATCCAGTTGCTGGAGAACGAGCGACACACGGCGCGGCTGCTCCTGGCCCGAGGGTCCGAACGCGGGGAGATTGCCTTCGTGGGCGGCGCGATCACCCGAGCGGTCCAGGGGCCGCGCCAGGGAGAGGCCGCCGTGTATCAGCTGCTCACCTGGAGGGAGGGGACGTTCCAGCTCGAGGGTCTGGACGTCCCGAGCCAGATCGGGGGACCGGTTACGAAGCCCAACCAGGCCCTCCTCATCGAAGGGTTGCGACGCCTCGACGAGATCCCGGGCCTTCGGGCGAGCCTTCCCGACCCGGTGCTCCCCATGGAGGTTCCGGCGGAGCTCCGGGCGGCCGTGCAGAAGCAGTCGAAACCGGATGCGGCGGCCCTGGTGGCCCTCCTGGATGGCACCCGAACCCTGGAGCAGGTCCTGGCCCAGAGTCCCTTCGACGACTGGACGACGATGCGGGACCTCTCCTACCTGCTGGGCACCCGGGCCATCCCCCCAAAGCATGTCAGCCCCGAGATCCGGACCGGTCCCCGGGTCATCCTGGATCTGCCCATCGAGTACCAGCGGGTGCCGCCCTTCCAGAAAGCGCCCAGGTGCAACCTGTCGGCACGCGGCGTGTTTATCCAGACGGCAACCCCGTACGAGATGGGCGAGCAAGTGCTCCTTCGGTTCACGCTGCCCGGCCAGGAAACTCCGGTCAAGGTGATGGGGCAGGTAGTCTCGCGGACCACGGATCCTGGCAAGCCAGGCGGGGCGGGCATGGGAATCCGGTTCCTGGATCTCTTGGAGGCCGACCGCGAGATCATCGAGCGGAACCTGGCGGAGGCCATTGCCACCGGGCTTTCCCGGACGCAGGAGCGGCGGGAACGGTCCTGAGTTCTGTGAGGCAAGCGGGAAGCCCGGGGGCAGGGAGGGGACAGGAATCGCCAATGATTGCGTGGCGCGTGTTGCTGGCGGAGGACGATCCGCTCGTGGCCCAGACGACCATGGACATCCTTGCCGAGCTTCCGGTCGAGGTGAGCGTGGTGGGTAGCGGGCGGGAGGCCCTGGAGACGACGCAGGCGGCCCACCCCGACCTCCTTCTCTTCAGGCTGGGCATGCTGGCGCACGGGCCGGCGGCCAAGGGCGCCGCCCCCCGACTGGGGGTTCAGCTTCCCGCGGAGTTCCAGGGCCTGAAGGCCTTCACCACCGCCCAGAGCTTCGACATCTCCTCCCGGGGACTCTTCCTCCGGACGACCCAGGTCCTGGCGGCCGGCGAGGAGATCGTGGTGCGATTCACGCTTCCGGGGGTGGCCCCCCCCTTCAAGGCCGTCGGGCGGGTCATCTGGAGCAGCGCCACGGAGACGCCTCACGGACACCCCGCCGGCATGGGGATCCAGTTCCTCGACCTGAACCCGCGGGAGCAGGCGCTGATCGAGCGGTACGTCGTCGAGCGCCTCCTGGACCGGGCCGTCCCGGGCCCCCAGGAGGAGGGCTAGGCCAGGCGATTCCGCGGGATCCATGCGACCCACGGGCAGGCCCCTCCGGCCTGCCCGTGGCATTTTCAGGGGAGGTGGGAGGATCGCAAGGCAAGGACGCTTGCGGGGTAGCCTTGCTGGGATATAATACACGATCGCGATCCATCCAACAGGCAACGGGACCCGCGAGGGGAGTTCCCGACGTGTCCAGCGAGACCATCCGCATCCGCGGCGCGCGCGAGCACAACCTGAAGTCCATTGACCTGGATATCCCTCGGGACAAGCTGGTGGTCATCACCGGGGTCTCGGGCTCGGGCAAATCCTCCCTGGCCTTCGACACCATCTACGCCGAGGGGCAGCGGCGCTACGTGGAATCCCTCTCGGCCTACGCCCGGCAGTTCCTGGAGCAGATGGACAAGCCGGACGTGGACCTGATCGAGGGGCTGTCGCCGGCCATCTCCATCGAGCAGAAGACCACCAGCAAGAACCCCCGGTCCACGGTGGCCACCGTCACCGAGATCTACGATTACCTCCGGGTGCTCTACGCCCGCGTCGGCCGGCCCCACTGCTACAGTTGCCGCAAGCCCATCACCTCGCAGACGGTCACCCAGATCGTGGATCAGGTCCTGGCCCTGCCCGCGGGGACCCGAATCCAGGTGCTGGGCCCCGTCGTCCGCGGGCGCAAGGGGGAGTACCGCCAGATCTTCGCCCAGATGCGCAAGGAGGGCTTCGTTCGGGTGCGGGTCAACGGCAAGCTCCGCGAGCTGGACGAGCCCATCGAGCTGGACAAGAACAAGAAGCACACCATCGAGGTGGTGGTGGACCGCCTGGTGGTCACTCCCGAGGTCCCACGGCGGCTGGCCGACTCGTTGGAGACGGCGCTCAAGCTGGCGGACGGCATCGTGACCGTCAACCTGCCCGATCAGGCGAAGGATCTCACCTTCTCCGAGCGCATGGCGTGCATCGAGTGCGGGGTGAGCTACCCCGAGATCAGCCCCCGCATCTTCTCCTTCAACAATCCCCACGGGGCCTGTCCGGCCTGCGACGGGCTGGGGACGAAGCTGGACGGCTCCACGGGAGGGCTGAACAGCAGCCTGCGGAACCTGGGGGAGGAGTTCTTCGGGGCCAGCCTGGGATACCTGGACCGGCGGTACAAGGACACCCAGTCTTCTCGGGTCCGGGAGGAGATCGAGAGCTACGTCGAGCGGCTGGCCAGCGTCCGGCCCTGCCCGGAATGCCAGGGCGCCCGCCTGCGCAAGGAGTCGCTGGCGATCCGGGTCGGCGGGCTGAATATCGCCGAGCTCACGCGGAAGTCGGTGAAGGACGCCGCGGTATTTTTCGCTGCCCTCGCGGGCTCCGCCTCGGGTGGGCCCACCCCGAACGGCGACCTGGCCCTGACCGAGAAGGAGCGGGAGATCGCCCGGCGCATCCTGAAGGAGATCCGCGAGCGGTTGGGCTTCCTGATCAACGTGGGGCTGGACTACCTGACCCTGGACCGGACGGCCGCGACGCTGGCGGGCGGGGAGGGGCAGCGCATTCGCCTGGCGACCCAGATCGGCAGCTCCCTGGTGGGGGTGCTGTACATCCTGGACGAGCCGAGCATCGGGCTCCACCAGCGGGACAATGTCCGCCTGCTGAATACGCTGAAGCGGCTCCGCGACCTCGGGAATACCGTGCTCGTCGTGGAGCACGACGAGGAGACGATCCGGTCCGCCGACTATGTGATCGACCTGGGGCCGGGGGCCGGCACCTCCGGGGGACGCGTGGTGGCGGTCGGGACGCCGGCCGACATCATGGCCGCCCGGCAATCCCTGACCGGGCGGTACCTGGCCGGCGAGCTCAGCATCCCGGTCCCGCGCGTCCGACGCCCCCACACGGGACAGACCCTCACCGTTGTCGGGGCGCGGGAGCACAACCTGAAGAACATCGACGTGGAGATCCCCCTGGGGCTGTTCACGTGCGTCACGGGCGTCTCCGGCTCGGGGAAGAGCACGCTGCTCACCGACATCCTGCGCAAGGCCCTGGATGCCAGACTCTACGGCGGGCGGGAGCGGCCGGGGGACCACGACAAGATCCTGGGGGTGGAGCAGATCGACAAGGTCATCGACATCGACCAGGCGCCCATCGGGCGGACGCCCCGGAGCAACCCGGCCACCTACACCGGCGTCTTCAGCTTGATTCGGGATCTCTACGCCCTGACTCCCGAGGCGCGGATGCGGGGGTACCGACCGGGGCGCTTCAGCTTCAACGTCAAGGGGGGGCGGTGCGAGGCCTGCCAGGGGGACGGCCTGATCCAGATCGAGATGCACTTCCTGCCCGACGTGTACGTCACCTGCGACGTCTGCAAGGGGAAGCGGTACAACCGGGAGACGCTGGAGATCAAGTACAAGGGGGCCAGCGTCGCCGACGTCCTGCACATGACGGTGGAGGAAGCGCTGCGGTTCTTCCAGAACGTGCCGCGGATCAAGGAGAAGCTCCAGACCCTGTACGACGTGGGCCTGGGATACATCAAGCTGGGGCAGTCCGCCACGACCCTCTCCGGCGGGGAGGCCCAGCGGGTCAAGCTGAGCCGGGAGCTTTCCCGGCGGAGCACGGGCCGCACCCTGTATATCCTGGATGAGCCGACGACGGGTCTGCACTTTGCGGACATCCAGCAGCTCCTGGACGTGCTCCATCGGCTGCGGGACGCCGGCAACACGGTCCTGGTGATCGAGCACAATCTGGACGTCATCAAGACGGCCGACCACGTGATCGACCTCGGGCCCGAGGGCGGCGACGACGGCGGCCGGGTGGTGGCGACCGGGACGCCCGAGGAGGTCGCCCGGGCCAAAGGATCCTACACCGGCCAGTTCCTCCGGCGGGTCCTGCGGGACGGAAAAGGCAAGAATGGACGGAAGGAGATGTGATCCGGATCGTCTCATTGCGGTTGGAAGGCAAGAGACACAATGGCTCACCAGCGGATTTGGCACCTTTTGGGTCCCGATCCCCGCGCAACACGCCCCAGAGCCCGAGGAACCAAGAAAATGGCCGGTTTCATCCCCCAGGAGGTTGCAAGCGAAGGCATGAGATCGAGGCGGCCATGTGGCACGCCCTTTGCCAATTGATTACAGACGAGCAGTTCCCGATCAAGGGGTCAGCATCATCCCAGGCAACTCGGCCCCCGGTCATTGCCGAGCCCTGGTTTTTATACCAGCTAGTCGCGGGACCGACTCCCCCCCTCCCCGGTCCTGCGGCCGAGCCCCCGATCCGAGCCTTCGGACCGGGGGCATTTTTTTGAAGACCTACTATAATCGCGCAGACGCCAAGGTCGCCAAGCCTTACAGCCTCTTTCCCGGAGAATGCAATTGATCCGCAAAGGACACCGGTACCAACCCCATCGGCGTTGGCACCCAGGCGACCGGGGTGGCAACCCGTGTGGGCTGGGTACCCGGTGGTGAGATATTTGGGTTCAAGGCTTTTCCCGTGACGGGCTGATTCCTCCCGGGTAGAATGCACCGCTCCGAATCCGGCTCATGGCTCATCGCACTCTGCCATCAGCCATCAGCCATCAGCCAAGAGCCAAGAGCCATGAGCCAAGAGCCATGAGCCAACAGCCGAGCAGGGATACCGGTGGGGGCATGCATGTGCCAACTGCCATGGGAAGGGTAGCGGGCTGGCAGTACTACCACACCGTCTGGGCGGTGTTGATCTTCGCCTGGATCACAAACTACCTCGTCCGGATGGGGCTGTCGCCGGTGCTGATCCCCATCATGCGGGAGTTCCAGCTCAGCTACGTCCAGGCCGGCCTTCTGGCCACGGCCTTTTTTTACGCCTACACCTTCATGCAGTTGCCGGCCGGCGTTCTGGGGGACTGGATCGGCAAGAAGATGATCCTGGTCCTGGCGCCGATCTGGTGGGGCCTGATGTCCCTCCTGACGGGATTGGCCCCCACGTTCACCCTGCTGTTCGTGGCCCGGTTTCTCACCGGGGTGGGACAGGGGACCTACTTTGGCAACGACCGACCCGTCATTGCCGCCTATACGCCGGCAGACAAGATGGCCTTCGGCCAGGGAATGTCCTTCACGGGGCTCGGGGTGGGCATGGCGATCGGGATCTTCCTCGCCGGCCTCATCGCGGATTGGTGGGGCTGGAGGATGGTCTTCGTCCTCTTGGCCGTCCCTTCGCTCGCGGCAGGCGTGGTGGTCGGCTGGAAGATCCAGGAACCGCCCCGGGCCTGCGGGGAAAGGTTGCCGGGGTGGATGTGGACCCTGTTGCTGCCGTTCCCGCCGATGCTGCTGGCCGGCCTCGCGGCCGACTGGGCGCTGCTGCGGTGGGCATCCCTGGTGTTCCCGCTCCTGTTCCTGCTGGGGCTTGTCTTCCGGGAGTCCCACCTGCGACGGGCTGATCTGTGGATTACGTATCTTTCGGGGATCGCGCCCATCTACTGCCTGTGGGTGGTGGGAATCTGGGCCCCGGCCATGTTCCTCGAGATCGGTGTTACGGCGCTTTCCCGCTCGTCCCTCCTCTCGAGCCTGGTCGGGATCTCGGCCATCCCAGGCCTCGTCCTCATGGGCATCCTTAGCGACCGCCTGGCGAGACGCGGCAAGGGACGGAAGGGCCTCGCGGCCGCCATCCTGCTGGGCCTGTCGGTGGCCATGGTCCTGATGGGGGCGGCGGTGGGGTCCAAGGCGCATCCCCTGGTCCTGGCCACCCTGGTGTTCGCGGCGGGATTCTGCATCTGGGGGGTGTGGGCGCCGATCTATGCCCTCCTGACCGAGATCTCGCCTGCCCAGATCCGGGGGACCTCCTTCGGCATGAACAATACCATCAATTTCATCGGCTCGCTGATCGCCCCCATGGCGACAGGCTGGATCAAGGACGTGTCGGGCTCCTTCGCCGGGGCCTGCTACCTGGCGGCCGCCCTCGGCCTTGGCGGAGCCGTCATCCTGTGCCTGGTGCGTCCCGCCTTCCGCTGGGCGCCGGAGGCCCGCGTCCCCGTGGAGCCTCCAGGCTGAGCGGGTGCGGCTGCCGCAGGGGAAATGTGGGAGTGAATCTCCAGCATTCACATAATCGTTGACAACCATTCTCGCGACCGTCTATTTTCACCGGGAACGCAACGCCCGGTTCCCATACACCTTCGCCTACCATCAATAGACCGGGGTTGCGCCCGAGTACGGAGGGGGAAGGTACATGGCGAAGCCGGTTACGATCAGCAGTCCGTCACCCTTTGTCCCCCTTCGTGATTGGAAGAGTTCCAGGCCCCTCCCAACCGCGCCCTGGATAGGTGTCTAAGCGCTGAGGCTCGGGGGGTGAAGACGGGCACCATGGCTGTGCCCGTCACGAGAGGCCATGACGCCTCAACGGGGGAGTTTCCCTCGCTGGGGCGGTTCTTTTTTGGATCCCTGCACGCCGCCTTCCCGGCCTGAAGGGGGAGCAGGCCTGGCCGGCCCATGAGACGACTGAGGATTTTCACGGTCGAGGATGAAGGCCCAGTGGCGGATAGCCTGAACGCCGGCCTCCGAGCGCTTGGGCACGAGGTGGTGGGAACCGCCAAAGACGGCCTGGAGGCAGTGGAGTCGGCGTTACGCTACAACCCGGACCTCCTCATCATGGACATCCGCATTCCTGGCATAGACGGAATCGAGGCGGCCAGGGAGATCCTGGCGAAACGCACCATGCCCATTGTGCTTCTGACCGGCTATGGCGACGAGGAGCTGGTCCGGCGGGCCAGCGAAGCAGGGGTCATGGCCTACATTCTGAAGCCGGCCGATATTCGCCAGCTCCGCTCGGCCGTCGAAGTCGCCTGGGCCCGCTTCGTGGAGCTGCAGGCGCTCACCCAGGAGGTGACCGGCCTCAAGGAGGCGCTGGAGACGCGAAAGCTTGTCGAGAGGGCCAAAGGGATTCTGATGGACCGGCTGAAACTCTGCGAGGCCGAGGCCTTTCGCCGCATCCAGGAGGGGGCCCGACACCGGCGGATGACCATGAAGGAATTCGCCATGAAGATCCTCGAAGCAGGGGATCTTCTCGAGACGCTTGGAGAAGGCTCTTGACAAGGTATTTGAGGTAGCTATGGTATCATCCAGGAAACACAGAGCCTGAAGCGCCGTCGGACCCATGGCTGTGCCCGCCGGCAGAGGCCATGATGCCTCAACGAGAAGCCATTTCTCGTTGGGGCGTTTTTTTTGGGTGTGTCCCTGGAACCGCCGAAGAGCTCCCCGGCGCTTCAGGGTGTGAGCCAGGATGCCGAAACACCTCCTCGACCGCCGGACCAACGCGAGGCTGAACGACAAGGCGTTCCCCTGGAATGTCCGATCCGCGCTTATCCCCTTAATTGTCCTTCCCGTCCTCCTCGTAGCCACCATCAGCTTCCTGAAGACCTACCAAGAGCTGACCCAGGCGGTCCTGGCCCGCCGCCAGGCTGTTGTTTCCCTGGCGGCGGCCACGGTCAAGGAAAGGATCGACCGCCTCATGGACCTGGGCCTCTCCTTAGCTGTTCGGCCCCGGGTCCGTCATCTGGTCGCGAAAGGTCGATGGGAGGAAGCGATACAGTTCCTGCAGGACATTCCCCAGGACTTCCCTGCGGTGGAGCGGGTATTCCTGGTGGATCCGGATGGCACGCTTCGGGCCGATGCGCCGTGGTCCTTCTGACCTCTACGGGCTTGTCCTGAAGGAGCCGCCGCCGGTCAAGGGTGCCTGCCTGGGGGCGCATGACAGAGGCCCCCGGAGACTCGAAGAGGAGCGGTGATTATGGGTGCCCCGTTGCGGGTGTTGATGGTTGAGGATTCCGAGGATGACGCCTGTCTGATCCTGCGCGAACTGGGGCGCGGCGGGTTCGAGGTGAGTTACGAGCGGGTGGAGACGTCCTCCGCCATGGGCGCCGCGCTGGCGGAGCGTACCTGGGATGTCGTGATCTCCGACTACTCGTTGCCCCACTTCAGCGCGCCCGCGGCCCTGCGGTTGCTGCAGGCAAGGGGGCTGGATCTTCCGTTCATTATCGTCTCGGGCACCGTTGGCGAAGAGGCCGCGGTGGCCGCCATGAGGGCGGGTGCGCACGACTACCTGATGAAGGACAACCTGAGACGGCTGGTGGCCGCCGTGCAGCGCGAGGTGCGCGAAGCGGAGGTGCGGCGCGGGCGCCGGCGGGCGGATGCGGCCCTGGTGGCCCGGACCCGACAGCTCGAAGCGATCCGCGCCGTCACCACCGAGATCACCCGAGAGCTGAGCCTGACCTCGCTCCTGCAGCTCATCATCCGGCGGGCGGCCGAGCTGGTGGCGGCCGCATCGGGCACCATGTTTCTCTGGGACGAAGAATCCCAGCTCCTCATCCCGCGCGCGTGGCATGGCCTTGGAGAATGGAGGGGGGAGACGCGTCTCCGTCTCGGCGAGGCCGTGGCGGGAACTGTTGCCCAGAGGCGCGAGGGACTGATCGTGAACGACTATCGGTCCTCCTCCTCCGCTCATCCTCTTACCCTGGAGCGCACGGCCATCACCGCCGTGGCAGCCGAGCCTCTCCTGTATCGAGACCGCCTCGTGGGGGTGATCACTATCCACCATGAGAAGGGGGAACGAACCTTCACCGATCAGGATCGGGAGCTGCTCGCCCTCTTCGCCGCCCAGGCGGCCATCGCCATCGAGAATGCCCGGCTGTATTCAGCCTCGGAGCGATCCGCGCGCGAGGCCCGGAGCCTCTACGAAGTCGCCCACAGCCTTACCACCTCGCTGGATGTCACGGAGGTGCTCCATCTGATTGCGGTGAAGACGACAGAGCTTCTAGGCACCCCCCATGCTCAGGTCGTGCTCTGGGACGAGATCTCCCAGACACTCCGATTCGGGGCGGCGCATGGGACTGAAGCCCACAAGGCCCGCCACCAGCAGTACCGCCTGGGCGAAGGACTCAACGGGATCGTGGCCCAGACCCGGAAGCCCCTCATCGTGAACGACTACCAGGCCTTCCCCCAGCGGGTCCAAGGGCTGACGGAAGTGACGGCGGTCATCGGCGTGCCCCTCCTCTGTCGGGGCCGGCACCTGGGCGTACTGAGCTCCCACGCGACGGATCCTGGCTGGGTGTTCACGGAAGAGCACCTGGCCCTCCTCGCCAGCTTCGCGGATCAGGCCGCGATCGCCATTGAGAACGCCCAGCTCTACGAGCAGGTGAAACAGCATGCCCATGACCTGGAGCAGAAGGTCGAGGAGCGGACCCGGGAGCTACAGGCGGCCAACCAGCAGCTCGAGGCCGCCTCCCGCCACACGTCGGAGTTCCTGGCCAGCATGTCTCACGAGCTCCGGACCCCCCTGAACTCCATCCTCGGCTTTGCCGACCTGCTTCTCGGACAGGGGGTGGGCCCCCTTGGCGAGAAGCAGGCCCGCTATCTCACCCACATCCACAACAGCGGCAAGCACCTCCTGCAGCTCATCAGCGACATCCTGGACCTCAGCAAGGTGGAGGCGGGCAAGTTTGTCCTGCAGCCCGAGGCCCTGAACGTCGGGACCACCCTCGACGATATCCTGGTCATCGCCCGGGGCCTGGCCCACAAGAAGAGCCAGACCATCCAGGCCGACGTCGTCCCGGACCTGCCCCCCCTTCAGGCCGACCCCGTCCGGTTCAAGCAGATCCTCTTCAACCTGCTGAGCAACGCGGTGAAGTTCACCCCGGAACACGGCACGATCACCGTGACAGCCAGACAGGTCAGCGGAGATGAGGGCACCGGGGCCGAGGGGCGGAAGAGCAGAGGGGCGGACGATTTGGAGGAAAGCTCCTCTGCTCGGCAAACCTGGCTCGAAATGCGAGTCGCGGATACCGGGATCGGGATCAGGGCCGAGGATCTGCCGCGGCTCTTCCAGGAGTTCGTGCAACTCGAACGGACCCGGGCCCAGAACCAAGAGGGGACGGGCCTGGGCCTGGCCCTGACCAGGCGGCTGGTGGAGCTGCATGGCGGCCGGATCTGGGCCGAATCCGAGGGCGAGGGTAAGGGGAGCACGTTCACCGTCGTGCTGCCGTTCGCCGGACCGGGGGGCTCCTTGTAGAAAGCAGCGGGCAGCAGGCGGCAGGCAGGATGGTGGAGGCTGGTGTAACGAGCCATGCGGGATGCTGGGAACGGGGGAGGCGAAGAGGCGGGGTGAGATACGCCATGCCTGGCCGAGGCTGGACGCTGCGGGCGCGCCTGGCGGCGCTGCTCCTGGCCACGCTGATCCCGCTGTCGGGCGTGGGAATCTCCTGGATCGCCTATCAGGTTCGATACGAGCGGGAGCGTGCGGAGAGCCACCTCCGGGCGGTAGCCGAATCTGTCGCGAATCACGCCGGGTACCGCGTCACCGCCACCCACGAGATGCTGGCTGTCCTGGCCCGGTTGCCCGCCATCCAGGCCCAAGATCGCCGGGAGACGGAGCGGCTCTTGCTCGACCTCTTGGCCGTATCCCCCCATCTCGAAAACCTCGCCGCCTTCACCCCCGACGGTGAGTCCTTCGCGACCGCTGTCCCGCTTGCGGCCCCCTCCCGGATCTCGGTTCGGGATAGGGCATGGTTCCAGGCGGTACTCCAGACCCGGGAGCCCGTCACCAGCGGGTTCCTGGTGGGCCGGATCACCGGAAAGCCCATCGCTCTTCTCGCCCACCCGGTTCTGGATGCCCGGGGGCGGGTGGTAGGCGTCGTGGGTGCCGGCTTCCGGCTCGCAACGCTCCGGCAGGAGACTGCGGGGCTTCCCTCCAGTCCAGAGGTCATGCGAGCCATCGTGGACGGAGAAGGGCTCGTGCTTGCCCATCGGGATTCAGACGAGGCCATCGGCCAGCCCCTGGAGGACCGCCGGGGGATGATCCGGGCCGAGACCAGTCTCCCCCGGACCCCGTGGCGCGTCGTTGTGGAGATGCCGGAGTCGGCGGTGAATGCCCGGGTGCAGGCGGAGCTGATTGAGCTCGGCGTGCCCGCGCTGCTCATCCTCCTCGTGGTTACCGGGATCGGGTTCGGGATCGCGCAACGCACGTGGCGACCGCTCCAGCGGCTGGCAGGTGCGGTGCGTCGGATCGGGCTGGGGGAAGAGCAGATCCAGATCCCCGTCGAGGGCGGGGGCGAGGTGGCAGAGGTCGCCGAAGCACTCCGGAATACCCTGGCTCGCGTCACCCGCCGTCAGCAGGAGCTCACGGCCCTGCTCCAGGCCAGCCAAGCGATTGCCTCTTCCCTCGACCTGGAGAGCGTGCTCCACGCCATCGTCCGCGAGGCAGCCGGGATGGCGGGCAGTCACGTCCTCCGCCTGTTCCTCGTGGAAGACGACGGCCAGATGCTCCGCTGTCGCGTCGGGGCCGGACTTCCCTTGGAAGCGGAGCGGGACCTGGCCATCCCGGTGGGGGAGAGCTTTTCAGGGCAGGTGGCCGCGACGGGCGCCCCCCTGGCGGTGGCTGACTGCCGGAACGATCCCCGCCTTCGCTACCCTGAGCACGTCACGAAGTACAGTCTCGTCTCGTATCTCGGGCTGCCGGTGAAATTGGGGGACCGGGTCCTCGGCGTCCTCGTTTTCAACACCGAGGCAGCTCGCACCTATACTTCGGATGAGATTGCCTACCTCTCGGCCTTCGCCGCCCAGGCGGCCATCGCCATCGAGAACGCCCGGCTGTACGACGCAATCCAGCGCCAGGCCGCGGAGCTGGAGGACCGGGTAAAGCGGCGGACGGCCGAGCTGGAAGAGGCGCTGCGGGTCAAGGCGCAATTCCTGGCCAACATGTCCCACGAGCTGCGAACCCCGCTCAACTTCGTCATCGGATTCTCCGAGCTCCTCCGCGACGGCACCGCGGGGCCTCTGACCCCCAAGCAGGCCGGCTATCTCGACCGGATCCGCACCGGGGGCGAGCGCCTCCTGGAGCTCGTAATGGGTCTCCTGGAGCTGGCCGAGGCCCAAACCGGGCCCTCCGACTTCCGACTGGACCACCTGGCGCTGGACGAAGTCTTGGAGGAGGTCCTGGGCACTCTCACCGGGATGGCCCAGGCGAAATCGGTGTCGCTGAAGACGGTGCCGGACCCCGGCCTTCCCGCCGTGGTGGCCGACCGCCGCAAGCTCTCCCAGATCCTTCACCATCTCGTGACCAACGCCATCCGCTATACGCCGGCCGGCGGGCGCGTTGTGGTGAGCACGAGACGGCTCGGCACCGCGAAGGGAGAGGAGGCTGAAATCGCGGTCCAAGATACGGGGATCGGGATTCGCTCCGGGGACCTCGAGCGGATCTTCCGCCCCTTCGAGCAGGTGGACGGCTCGGACACCCGGCAGTTTGGCGGCGCGGGGTTGGGCCTGGCACTCGTTCGTCGGCTGGTGGAGCAACACGGGGGCCGCGTCTGGGCCGAGTCCGAGGGGGAGGGGCGCGGGGCCCGGTTCGCCCTCCGCCTGCCCCTACTTCCCGCCCCCCCGCCCCCCCGCATCCTGGTGGTGGAGGATGAGGAGTCCCTCCGGGAGGGCCTCTGCGCTGCCCTCAACGCTTCCAGGTACAGGGTGGATGGAGCGGCCACCGGGATCGAGGCCCTGGAGCGGCTGGCCGCCGATCCGCCAGACCTCCTCGTCTTGGATATCGGGCTGCCGGACGTGGATGGCCGCGACATCCTGAAGCGGCTCCGGGCAGATGCCCGGACCCAAGACCTGCCGATCCTGGTCCTGAGCGGATTGGATTCCATCCAGCTCGATCAGATGCTGAGGCTGGGGGCCGACGAATTCCTGACCAAGCCCGTATCCCCCCAGGTCCTGTCGGCGACGGTGGCCCGCCTCCTGAGGCGGCCCGCCCGGGAAATCCCTGGGAGAGGAGCGGAGATGGGCGGAGCGATCCCAGGCACCTGAGCGGAGGAGGTCATGCCGAGAGTCTTGGTGGTTGACGACGAGCCCGCGGCCGTCGAACTGCTCAAGGAGTTCCTGACGGCCAAAGGCTACCAGGTGATCACGGCCTTCAGTGGGGACGAGGCACTCTCCAAGGTCAAGGAGGAGCGCCCTCACCTGATTCTCCTGGACGTGTCCATGCCCAAGATGAACGGCTTGGAAGTCCTGCAGAGGGTTCGGGAGATCGACCAGGAGGTGGGGATCATCATGGTCACGGCGATCCACGAGGAGGCCACGGGTCGCAACGCGCTTTCCATGGGCGCCTTTGACTACATCACCAAGCCGCTGGACCTCCAGTACCTGGAGCGGAGTCTATGGACGAAGATCATGCTGATGACGCTCTGACGAGCGCCGGGGGACGCGGGGCCTGACCAGGACGATCTTCGAGCTCCAGACTCGGGACGGGTCGTGAAATCCGCAGAAGGTGCGGGCGATCGGAGCGATGCGATGAACACATTTTCGACCGGAGCCGCAGGAGGGATGGCCATTGCCTCCCCGTGTGTTGGTTGTCGAGGATAACCTCGTAAACCTCGAGCTCGTGACCGCGGTGCTGGCGCAGGCAGGTTGCCACGTCCTCAGCCTCACTTCCGCTGAGGGGGTCGTCCATCTTGCCGCCACCGAGCGGCCGGATCTGATCCTCATGGATCTCCAACTGCCGGGGATGACCGGCTACGAGGCTATCCGCCGACTCAAGGCCGACCCCGCCACGGCGGCCATCCCCGTCGTGGCCCTAACGGCCCAGGCCATGCGGGGGGACGAGGCCCGGGCGATCGCGGCCGGGTGCGATGCGTACTTGGCGAAGCCGCTGGACACCCGCATCTTCTGGACCGTCTTGCGCCGAGTGCTACCCCGAGGCGAGCTGCCATCGCCATAGGCTGCGGGGGAGCGACGGGGTTCGGAACCACAGGGCTTCCTCGCCGGAGGTGTAGCCGGGTCTTCTAAGCCGCATTGGAGCGGAGGTGCAGCATGGCCGAGACGATTCTGGTTGTGGACGACGAGGCACCCAGCCGCGCACTCCTGGAGGCGATCCTCACGGAGGCCGGGTACCGGGTGGAGCAGGCCGACAAGGGCACAGCGGCCCTGGCCCGGGTGTCGGAGGCGCCGCCGGACCTGATCCTGCTGGACCTGATGATGCCCGGCATGACCGGTCTCGAGGTCTGCCGGCGGCTGAAGCGCGACCCGGCGACCAGTGCCGTCCCCGTGATCATGGTCACGGCGCTGGGACACCTGATGAACAAGGAGGCCGCCCTGACCAGCGGCGCCGATGATTTCGTGATGAAGCCGGTTCAACCCGAGGATCTCCGAATGCGGGTCGGCGCCATGCTGAAAGTGGGACGCATCCGCCAGGACTTGGACCGGACGCTGGCCTATCTCCACGAGCTGGAGGCCGCTCGTCACATCCAGCGGCGGGCGTCCCTGTCCAGCATGATCCCCGCGTCTGAAGCGACGCCATCGCAGCTTCCCGCCGCCATCCCGATCCTTCTGGTGGACGATGAGGCGCTCACCCGCAAGTTCTACGGGGACCTGCTCACGGAACACGGGTTCCGGGTCCTCACTGCGGGCAGCGGGGCGGAGGCGCTCGAGCTGGCTCGTCACCGGCCGCTGGAGGCGGTCGTCCTCGACATCATGATGCCCGGAATGTCAGGCCTCGAGACCCTGGAACGCCTGCATGGCCAGGCCCCTGATCTTCCGGTCATCATGCTGACGGCCAATGCCAGCTCCGAGAATGCCATCGCCGCCCTGAAAATGGGCGCCTTTGACTTCATCGTCAAAGGCCTGGAGCACAACCTGATGGTACTGGCCGTGCACCGGGCGGTGCGTCAATACCGCGAGTCGGCAAAGCGGAAGGAAGAGGTGGCGAGGCTCCAAGCCCGGGTCGCGGAGCTGGAGGGCGCCCGGTCGCCTTCCAGACCTGCATGACCGCTTACACCTTGCTGTTCTCACGCCGGGCGTGTATTCTGCGCCGCGGATTCCCCGGCGACGTGGCCGCAGACCGAGAGGAACGGGCCGATGGCGTTGGACGAGAACCGGTTTCGGGCCGCCATGGGATGCCTGGCCGCGGGAGTGACCGTGGTGACGACGGTGGACCGGCAGGGGGAGCCGCGGGGGCTCACCGCCACGGCCGTCTGCTCGCTTTCGCTCGTGCCGCCCCTGGTCCTGGTCTGCATTGACCACGCGGCGGACTGCTACGCGGCCTTCCGGGAGGCCCGGGCCTTTGCCGTGAACCTCCTGCGGGAGGACCAGGAGCACCTGTCCGGCCATTTCGCCAGGAAGGCGTCCGGGAAATTCGTCGGCATCGCCCATCAGCCGGGTGTCACTGGAGTTCCCATCCTGTCCGGTGCCCTGGCCCATGTGGAATGCCTCCTCACGGCCCAGTACCCGGGGGGCGATCACACCATCTTTGTCGGCGAGGCCGTCGAATCCGGCATGGCCTTGTCGAACGGGGATGACTCCCCCCTGGTCCACTTTCGGGGAGGCTATGCCCGCCTGGACGCCCGTCCTCCCGGGGCCTCGTGACCCGGACCCCCCTCTCCACCCGGACTCTTTCCTGCTTTACAGCCCGTATTCCCCTTGGATACACTACGAGCACGCATGTCCAATATCGAAGGCCGAATGTCGAATGGCGAAGGATGGGACGCAAGGCCCGCGCGATCGGCAGCATTCGACGCTTGATATCGAGTGAGGTTGCGCGGGGTTGAGTGCGCCGCGAGGAGACGGACGGATGCGGCCCGGACACCGGTGGCACCTGAGCCTGCAGGGCAAGTTGCTCGGGATGATGTTCGGGCTGCTGGTGCTCGTGCTGGCCACGCTTTTCCTCCTGTACTGGAGGGCGGAGACCCAGCTCATCTCCCAGGTGGAGCGGCATACCACCGATCTTTCCACGGCCATCCAGGTCAGCGTGGAGCAGCTCACCTCCAAGGGTCGGACCACCGAGGCGCGCCTGCAGGATTACGTGCAACGGCTGCAGCGACGCGGCATCCGGGAGATCTCCATCGTGAGCAACGAGGAGGAGGTCATCGCCTCGTCCAACCCGCGCCGCGTGGGCCTCCGCGTGGATCCCAAGCGCAAGGACCTCCTCATCACGGCCCGGCTGGGCGAGGAGATCGAGGGAGGCCGCGGCCAGAAAACCTACAACATCTTCGTGCCCATCGTGGTGGGCAACCAACGCAGCGGCTACATCCTGGTCAGCATGATCCTGGATGACTTTGCCGAGCTGGCCCGGATCAACTTTCTCAAGCGGCTCGTCGCCACGGTGCTCGTCTTCGCCGTGGGGATCGCGGGGACGGCGGTCCTGGCCTGGACGTATGCCACGCCCATCTCGCGGGTGGTGGAGGCGGCCCACCGTGTCGCCCAGGGTTACCTGGACGAGCGCCTGCCCGCCAACCGCCGCGACGAGATCGGGGAGCTGAACCGGAGCTTCAACGAGATGGTGGAGGGCCTCCGGGAAAAGGCAGAGTTGGAGGCTCGGCTGCATCAGGCGGAGCGGCTGTCAGCCATCGCCCACCTGGCGTCGGGCATTGCCCACGAGGTTCGGAATCCCTTGAATTCCATCAGCCTGATCATCGACCACCTGCGGGCGCAGTGTTCACCGGAAGCTCCCTTGGCGCGGGAAGAGTTCACCCGCCTCACCGCCATTATCAAGCACGAGATCCATCGCCTGAACGACATGATCGAGGCCTTCCTGAAGTACGGGAAGCCCTTAGAGCTTGCCCGGGGGCCCACCGACATCCGAAAGCTCCTGGACGAAGTCCTGGAGGTGGCAGCCCCCAAGGCTCAAGCCCAGGAGATCCGGGTGGCGCGCGACTACGCCCCCGATCTGCCAGAGGTCTGGGCGGATGGCCGCCACATCAAGACCTGCTTCCTGAACCTCGTCCTGAACGCCGTACAGGCCATGACGCCGTCGGGCGGGACGCTCACCGTCACCGCCCGATCCGTGGGTAAGTGGTGCGGTGAATCCGTGGATCCGGTGGGACCAATCCACCCATCCGCCCATCCATCCATTCACACCCAGGACCCGTTCGTAGAAATTACGTTCCAGGATACGGGAGTGGGGATCGCGCCGGACAATTTGCCGCACGTGTTCGAGCCGTACTTCACCACCAAAGAAGTGGGGATCGGTCTCGGGCTGGCATTGACCAAGCAGATCCTGGAGGAGCACGGAGGGCGCATCGAGCTCGCCAGCGAGCCGGGGAAAGGGACGATCGCCCGTGTCCAGCTCCCCACGGGAGCGCCCACCGCATGAGCAAGGGCCAGATCCTGGTCGTGGACGACGAGGGAGCCCAGCGCGAGATTCTGCGGACCATCCTCACGTCCGAAGGCTACCAGGTCGAGACGGCCGCCAGCGGGGCCGAGGCCCTCCAGAAGAGCGGCCGGACGCGCTTCGATCTGGTGCTCACGGACCTCCGCATGCCGGGCGCCGATGGGCTCTCGCTGGTGGGGCAGCTCACCCGCGAGGATCCGCCGACACTGGTCATCCTCATGACTGCCTACGGCTCCCGGGACTCGGCCGAGCAGGCCCTGAAACAGGGGGCCTTCGATTACCTCATCAAGCCACTGGAGCGGGACGACCTGCTGCTGACCGTTGACCGGGCCTTCGAGCGGATGCGGCTGATCCAGGAGAACCGGCTGCTCCGCCAGCAACTCGAGGAGCGATTCCGGGTCGAGGGCATCGTCGGCAGCCACTACCGGATGCAGGAGGTCTTCGACAAGCTCCACCGGATCTCTAACAGCAACTCCACTGTCCTCATCTCCGGGGAGAGCGGGACGGGCAAGGAGCTCATCGCCCGCGCCATCCACCGTCACAGCCCGCGGAAGGACCGACCCTTCGTGGCGATCAGTTGCGCCGCGATCCCCGAGACCCTGATCGAGAGTGAGCTATTCGGGTACGAGAAGGGCGCCTTTACCGGCGCCATCAACCGCCGCCAGGGCCTGTTCGAGGCCGCCGACAAGTCCACGCTGTTCCTGGACGAGATCGGCGAGCTGAACGTGAGCATGCAGGCCAAGGTCCTGCGCGCCCTCCAGGAGCGGGAGATCCGCCGCGTGGGCGGGCGCGAGGAGATCAAGGTAGACGTGCGGATCATCGCCGCCACCAACAGGGACCTGGAGGCCGAGGTGAAGCGGGGAGCCTTCCGGGACGACCTGTACTACCGGCTGAACGTGGTGAGCATCAATCTCCCCCCCCTGCGGGAGCGAAGCACGGACATCCCGCAACTGGCGCAGTACTTCGTCGCCCGGGCCTGCGAAGACGTGGGACGTCCCCCCATGACCATCACGACCGAGGCCATGCGCCTTCTCCTGAACTACCACTGGCCGGGCAACGTGCGGCAACTCGATACGGTCCTGCACCGCGCCGTCCTGCTGTCCGACGGGCGCGCCATCGACTACATGGACCTGCCCATCGAGGTCCGGTTCTCGGACCTGCCCCATCGAGATCCGGGAGTCCCCGCAACCGCCTCTGTGGCTGGAGGCCCGTATCGTTTCGGCCTGCCCGCCCAAGGGATCAACCTGGAGGAGGTGGAGCGGGAATTCATCCTCCAGGCCATGGAGATGGCGGGCGGGGTCATTGCCAAGGCCGCCAAACTATTGGGGTTGAGTTACAGGACGCTCCAGTACCGGCTGGAAAAGTTCCAGATCCGGCGGGAGGGGGGTGAGCGGGTGCCTCCCCCTAAACCACCCGAGGGGGAGTGAGGATTCCGGCTTCCCTGGAGAGGCGGGGCGCAGGAGCCGCCCGGCGGGTGCTCGCGCCTCGAAGGCCCGTTTGAGCGAAAGGGGGGATGTCATGGGTAGCGTGGTGAAGAAGCGCCGCAAGAAGATCGCCAAGCACAAGTACAAGAAGCTCCGGAAACGGATGCGGCACCAGCGGCGGAAGAAGTAATCGAGGCCCGATCGGGGCATGGGGGCCTGACGCCCGGGAGCGGAAATTTCTCCCGGAGCCGGCGGCCCCCTTTTCCTTGCCCGGCGGGCTAACCCCGAACATTCCACCGCGAAGGTCGCATAGATCGCAAAGGACCATAAGGTTCCAACTGCCTGGGCCCCTGCCCGCCGAGGGTGGGTGGCAGGCGGGCGGCGTCCCGGTAAAACGGTCCGGTATCTTCCGGTCGCCCCTCCTGCGGTTCGTTTGGCCATGAGGCTATCTTTGCCGGCTTGGCGATCTTGGCGGTTAAAACGCAGTGTCGGGCCTAAACCTTTGGCGGGCTCTCCGGTCTAAGCAGATGAACACGGAGAGGAGGGCTGGCCATGACGCGGTGTCCGCACTGTCAGGTTCTGGTTCCGGATTACTGCATCCTGCATCGCGACTTCCCGTGCTGTGGGGGGCCCCGGTCGGACAAACCTCGGAGGTAAGAGCAGGTTGCCGGCAGGGTAATCAATGGTGTTCCGGGGTCCCGGGATCGCCGAACGCAGCCTGAGAGGGAGCTTTGCCCCAGCCAGACTTCGAGGTGGTCCAGCGGGTTCTCCGGGGCGAGACGGCTGCCTTTGAGGTTCTTGTCCGGCAGCACCAGCAGGAGATCTACCGCCTGACCTACCGGATGACGCGAAACGCAGAGGATGCCAAGGACCTGGCCCAAGAGACCTTCGTGCAGGCGTATCGGGCCCTGGGAACGTTCCGGGGGCTGTCCCGCTTCTCCACCTGGCTGTACCGGATCGCCATGAATCTGTGCCTGAACCACTTGAAGTCGTCCGCCCGGGAAGATCCGGCCGAGGTGGACGGGCACCTGCCGGACGCGCGGGCGGATTCGCTGGAGGCGCTTATGACCGACGAACGGGATCGAGTGGTCGCCCAGGCGATCGGCGCGCTGCCTCCTCAGCAAAAGGCCACACTCACGCTCCGGGTGCAGCAGGGCCTCAGCTACAAGGACATCGCCGAGGTCCTGGACTGCTCCGAGGGGACGGCCAAGGCCAATTACTTTCACGCCGTTCGGGCGCTCCAACGGCGGCTGGCGGAATTCCGGGACCCGGATGTTTGAGCAGAGGGGCTCCTCGGCTCCCCGGCACCCCAGCACCTCTGCCCAGAGATTGCGGTTATGAGTGAGTGCGAGGAGATTCGCGACCGGCTGCTCAGCCATCACGAGGATGCGCTGAGCGCGGAGGAACACCGGCGCGTGGAGGCGCACCTGGCCACCTGCGGGGAGTGCGCGCGGGAAGCCCGCCTCCTCCATGAGGTTTTGGGGCGCGTGCAAGCCCTCCCGGTTCCGGAGCCACCGGGGGATTTCTGGGAGGAGTTTTTCGCCGCAGTCCGGAGGCGAATCACCGCAGAGCCCCCGCCCCGCCCGTCGCTGTCGGCGCGGGTTGCGGCCTGGATCGATGGGCTGCAGGGCATTGTCCGCCTTCGGCGGATACCGGCGCTGGCCGCCGCCACGGCCCTGGGCCTCCTGCTGGCCATTGGCCTGGTCCAGACCCGGCGCGCCCCCCGCGACCTGCCGCCCGTGGAGGCCCTGGCCATCGGCGAGGATCTGGGCATCGCCCAGAACCTGGAGCTCCTGGAGAACATGGACGTGCTGGAAGAGGTCGAGATCCTGGAGCGGCTGGACCTGCTGCGCCGGCTGAACGGCGGCACGCGATCCCGGATGAGTTGACCCCGATCCGAAATTACCCAACCGCCAAGGCGCCAAGAACGCCAGGGCCGAAATGATTCAACCGCGGAACCTAACGAAGATTCCCAACCCGTCAGAATCGGGGGTTCGCGTTCCTCGATCGAAAGAAGGGGAGATCACATCTTTGGAGACCTTGGCGTCATGGCGGTTCACTTTTTCCGCGGTTCGGGGTTGAGGGTGCCGTGCGACCGGGGTGGCGCGTGGCTTCCGCGTTGGTGGTCAGCCTCCTGGGGGCATTGCCCGCCGCGGCCGGGACCCAGGATCGGCAATCGCCACGCAGCCGGGACGAGGCGGGAATAGACGCCCGAATGCTCGCGGACCTGGACCTCCTGCGGGACCTGGAACTGCTCCGGCAGCTCGATCTCCTGCGCAAGATGGACGAGGTGCAAAGCGAACGGTCGTCCCGCGGCGGCAAGACGGACGAACGGGGGAAGCCATGAGGCGGTTGCGTATACCCTTGCTGGTGATGCTGGTCGGTTGGCTGACCGTTCCTGGCCCGGCCTGGGGTCAGGCGCCGCAGGGTCTCGAGTCCCTGACGCCGGAGGAGCGCGCCCGCGTCCAGGAGAACCTGGAGCGCTGGCGACAGCTTTCCCCCGAGGAACGCCAGCGCGTCCGGGCAAACTACGAGCGCTGGCAGCAGCTTTCCCCCGAAGAGCGGCAGCGGGTCCGCGAGAACCTCGAGACGTTCCGCAAGCTCCCGCCCGACGTCCGGCGCCGCGTCCGCGAGAATCACCAGCGCTGGCAGCAGCTCCCCCCCGAGGAGCGCACCCGGCTGCGGGAGCGGCTGGAACGCTGGCAGCAGCTTCCCCCCGAAGAGCGGCAGGCGCTTCGCCAGCGGCTCCAGGAATTCCGACAGCTCCCGCCCGAGGAGCGCCAGCGCATCCGGGAAAATCTTCGTCGGTACCGCGAACTCCCGCCCGAGGAGCGCCAGCGGCTGCGCGAGAAATACCCCGACCCCCGCCAAGGGGGAAAGGCGCGCCTCGCTCCGAAAAATGGCGGACGCGCGCCCCATCCGCCGCCTCCCCGCCCCTCTGCTCCGAAGTAGCCGACCCGGTTCCGGCAATCTGTCTCCTCGCCTCGGGATCGGCAGCCTTGCCCCATTTCGGGGAACCGGGCAATCTGGCAACCCCGCCGCTGGCGGGGCGACCCGGAGTTCCAAGTTGCCAGATTGCCTGATTGCCCAATAGCCGCCGAATTGGTAGCATGATTGCATGAGCCGCAAGCGTCGCATGGGCCTGACGACGGCCGCCGCCGTCGCGCTGCTGCTGGTGGCCTGGCCGCTGGTGTGGGATGCGATCCTAAGCGGGCTGCTGTTGGCCCAGATTGCGACCCCGCTTCAGGCCGGGCCCCTTCACCGGATCACGAATGCACCCGTCCGGGAGGCCGTCACCTTTTCCGGGGGTGGCCGAACCATCGTCGCGACCCTGTATCGGCCTCCCCGGGCTGCTCTCGGTGCCGGCGCCGGCAACGGGGCCGGCGTCATCCTGGTCCACGGTGTCAACGAGACCGGGAAGGATGACGAGCGGATCGTTTGGCTGGCGGATCTCTTGGCCCGGTCGGGGTTCACTGTGCTCACCCCGGACTTCCTGGGGTTTAAGACTCTGACCATCCGGACCTCGGATGTCGAGGAGCTAGTGGCCAGCATCCAATATCTCACCGGGAGATCGGGGGACGTCGGGCCGGGACGGGTCGGCCTGATCGGCTTCAGCTACGGGGCGGGGCCAACCGTCATTGCCGCGTCCGACCCGCGGGTGCGGGATCACGTGCAATTCGTCGTCTCCTTCGGAGGCTACTACGACCTGCTCAACGTGGTCACCTTCGTCACCACCGGCCACTACGAGTTCCGGGATGTCCGTGGCTGGACGGTCCCCAACGAGTACACCCGGTGGATCTTCCTACGGTACAACCTGGAACTCATCCCCAGCCAACGGGACCGCGACATCCTGAAGGAGATTGCCGAGGCCAAGGCGAGGAATCCTGCGGTGGAGGCGAGCCCGTTGGCGGCGACCCTGGGGCCGGAGGGCCGGGCCGCCTATGACCTCTTGGTCAACCGGCAGCCCGAGCGGGTCGCCGACTTGGTAAGGGCCCTGGACCCACGCGTCCGCGAGCAAATCCAGTTCCTGTCGCCGTCCCGGGTGATCCAGGACCTGCGGGCACGACTGTTCGTCGTCCACAGCGACCCGGACGATTTCATGCCCAAGACGGAAAGCCTGCGCCTGGCAGCCGCCCTGGAAGCCCGGGGGAACGTGCACCTGGCGCTGCTCAGGGTGTTCAACCACGTCCGACCCGACTTCCCCGTACTGACGGTGGGCAGCTTCTTTCGGGTCTATCTCCCAGAGGGAGGGAAGGTCTTCTGGTTGGTGTTCGACCTGGTGCGGCAACGGCGCCAAGGCTATTGGAGGTGAAAATCGTTCGGCAGTTCGAGAGTTCGGTCGTTCCGGGACCCCAGGAACCACCGACCAACCGAACCACCGAACGCACTTGGGTGACTATGGGTGCTCCTTCGACCCTTCGCGTAGGCCAGCGCCTGCAGGCGAGCATTGACCGCCTCGTGTTCCAGGGCAGCGGTCTGGGACGCCTCCCGGACGGACGGGTCCTCTTCGTCCCGTACTCTGCCCCGGGGGATCTGGCAGAGGTCGAGGTGACGGATGCCCGGGACGATTTCGTTCGGGCGGACCTCGTCCGGATTCTCACGCCCTCCCCCCTCCGGGCTGCGCCGCCGTGTCCGTACTTTGCCAATTGCGGGGGGTGCCAATGGCAGCACCTGGAGTACCCGTCGCAGCTTCACTGGAAGCGAGAGATCCTTCGGGAGCTGCTCGTCAGAGTCGGGAAGCTGGGCGGGGTTTCGGTTGCGACGCCGCTGGCTCTGGCAAGTCCCTGGGGGTACCGCAGTCGCGCCCAGCTCAAGGTCGTCACCGGCACCGCCTCTGGTGCCGCCTCTGGTGGTGCCGGCCTTCACATCGGGTTTCACCAGCGGGAAACGCGCCGGGTTGTGGACATCGACCGGTGCCCGCTCTTGGATGCGCGCCTCAACGGCGTCCTGCGAACCCTGAGACACATGCGGGACCCGGGGCTTCACAAGCTCTTCCCGCGCCTGCGGGAGGTCTGGCTGGCCGCCGGGAGCGGCACCGGCGCCGGTGCCGGCGCCGGCACTGGCGAGGTGATCGTCTCCCTCTTCGCCCGCACCCAGGACCGCGCGGCGATCCGATTGCTGTTTCACCGGATCCAGGCCGAGGAGCGCGGCCTGCAGGGCGTTGTGCTACTGGACGGGGATCCCCGGCAGCACCCCCGGTTGGTGGACCGGCACGGCCACGGGGCCATTACCGAGGTGGTGGGCCAGCATCGGTTCCGGGTGGATGCCACGGCGTTTTTCCAGGTGAATGGCCAGGCGGCGGAGATGCTGACACGGCTCGTGATCGAGGGGGCGGCCCTCACCGGGACCGAACGGGTTCTCGACTTGTACTGTGGCGTTGGGACCTTTACGGTCCCGTTGGCGCGTCAGGCCCGCGAGGTCGTGGGTATCGAGTCCAACGCCGCCGCCGCGGCGGATGCGCAACACAATCTGCGGGCGAATGGCGTGACCGGCGCGCGCGTCGTCCAAGCACAGGCGGAGCAGGTCCTTCCGTCGTTGGAACAGGGAGGCCCCTGGGATCTCGTCGTCCTGGATCCTCCCCGTCAGGGGTGCAGCCGTCGGGTTCTGGAGGCGATGAGTGGCATGGCTGTTCCTCGGGTGATCTACGTCTCCTGCGATCCCAGCACGCTGGCCCGAGACCTGGGTATCCTGGTGCGGGCCGGCTACCGGTGCCGGAGCGTGCAGCCCGTGGACCTGTTCCCACAAACCTTCCACTTGGAGTCAGTCGCGCTTCTGGAACGAAGCTGAAGCCGGAGGCAATGCGCCGATGGCCGCAGCGGTGGAACCGGGTCCCTTCAGCTCTCAGGCTCTCGAGCGGGGCTTGGGCCATATTCGCCTGATGGACGGTTTTTGACAGAAAGGGGGGCGTAAATTTGATGAAATTCGGCCAATCGGGTGGTACATGCGCGCCTCCTGATGGGCCCGGATGGGTGTAACCCATTGATTCTCAAGAGCTGTCATTCGATCTTCCCGCCTGGCACCCAAAATGCTCCGCCGAAGATGGTTGCCATGCCTTCCTACCATATTCCAGAGGGATTCACGGCTCCGGAGACCAGGGAAGCCGCCGCGCAGGCACGAGATGTCTAAGAGAGTCCTCATTGCTGACAACGACCGGCTCGTGAGCGCCCTTGTGAGGGAGGCCTTGGAGGGAGCCGGCTACGATGTCACACTGGTTGAAGATGGGCTGGAGGCCTGGAGCAGGATCCAGGAGAGCGCACCGGACTACCTCATCCTCGACCTGGTCATGCCCAAGCTGGACGGGGCGCGGCTGTGCCGTCATCTGAAGGCGGACCCTCGGTTCTGTTCACTTCCGGTCATCATCCTGACAGGGACACCCGTCAACGGAGATTCCAGCCTGGAGACGCTGGGAGCCGAGGCATACATTGCCAAGGGATCCTCCGAGGCCATGCTCCAGGATCTGCTCAGCACCCTTCAGGCACTGGGACGCGGGGAGCGGCCCAAGGGGGTGGGCGATCGCCATGGCACGGGTGCGGACCGACCCGGCCAGCTCGTCCTCGAGCTTCTGGCGGAAACCGCTCACCTGTCCGCCATCCTTGAGAACCTGGGCGAGGGGGTCCTGCTCGTCGATCCGGGCGGGAAGCTGATCCATGTGAACCCGGCCGGCGCAGAGCTGCTCCAGCGGCCACAGCGGGATCTCCTCGGCGCGGAGCTTATGGCGGTGCTGGGCGCGGAGCCGGGGGATCCCCTGCTGACCGCCCTGCACCAGCTTGCCTCGCAGGGAGGGCTGGAACCGGTACGGCTCCAGTACGCGTACCGTGACCGTATCCTGCACCTGACCCTGACCAACCTCCTCGAAGAGGGGCGCGTTGCCGGCCACCTGCTTCTGGCTCGGGAGGTCACCCCGCTCTTCCGCAGGATCCAGGAGCTGACAGCCCTGAACGAGTTGGCGGGCCTCTTCACCTCGACCCTCAAGCTGGACGAGGTCCTCCGACGGGTCATGGAGCGAATCCAAGCCCTGATGCAGGTGGAGGCGGGGTCGCTCTTGCTGAAGGATCCGGAGACGGATGAGCTCGTCTTCCGCATTGCCGTGGGCCCGCAGAAGGACGCCGTCCAGGGCCGGCGGCTCAAGGTCGGGGTTGGGATCACCGGTTGGGTGTTTCAGGCGGGCGTTCCCCTGATCGTCCCCGATGTCCAGCAGGATCCACGGTTTTACCGCGGTGTGGATGCGACGACGGGCTTCGTGACCCGGTCCATGCTCTGCGTCCCCCTCAAGGTCCGCGATAAGGTCATCGGCGTCGTCGAGGTCCTCAACACCGTCGCCAATCCGCCCTTCAGCGGGGAAGATCTCAATTTGCTGTCCGCCATCGCCGCCCACGCCGCCACCGCCATCGAGAACGCCGTTCTCTACGAGGAGTCGGCGAAGCGCAACCGGGCGCTGCGAGATCTGCTGGAGACGAGCCGCGAGTTCGGCTCGACCCTGCACCTGGAGGTGCTGCTCTCGAAGATCGTGCGAAAGACGCTGGAGATCGCCCCCGCCGCCCGGTCGGGCATCATGCTGCTGGACGAGGAGGCCCGGTACGGCTATGTCCAGGCCAGCACCTCCCACGGGCGGACCCTCAGGGCGAACCCCCGCCTCGACTTGGCCCGCTATCCGGAGATCCGGAGGGTCATCGAATCGCGGCAGCCGGTCATCGTCGTGGACGCCCTCGAGGACCCGCTGATGCAATCCGTGCGGGAATTCATCGAGCCCGTCGGCCTCCGATCAGTCCTGGCCGTCCCGTTGGTGAGCCAGGGGCAGGTCATCGGCGTGTTGGACCTCGCCCACTATGACGAGATCAAGCGGTTCACGGCGGACGAGGTGGACCTGTGCCAGATCCTGGCGAACCATGCCAGCGTCGCCATCGAGAATGCCCGGCTCTACGGCCAGGTGACCCGGCATGCGACGGAGCTCGAACAGAAAGTGCGCTCCCGGACCAAGGAGCTGCAGCTGGCCAACGCCCGATTGGAAGATGCCTCCCGGCACAAGTCGGAGTTCCTGGCCAACATGTCCCACGAGATCCGCACACCCCTCAACGCCGTGATCGGCTTCTCCGAGATCCTGCGGGAGCTGCGCGTCGGCCCGCTCACCGAGCGGCAGGCCCGTTACGTCAGCAACATTTGGCAGAGCGGCAAGCATCTCCTCCAGGTCATCAACGACATCCTGGATCTCTCGAAGGTCGAGGCCGGGAAGCTCACCCTGGCGCCGGAGCCCTTGCCGGTCGTCATGATCCTGGAGGACATCCTGACCATCGCGCGGTTCCTGGCCCACAAGAAGGACCAGACAGTCGAGGCCGAGGTCGAGCCGCGGCTCCCGATGCTCCGGGCGGATCCCGTCCGGCTGAAGCAGATCCTGTTCAACCTGCTGAACAATGCGGTCAAGTTCACGCCGGAGGGGGGCCGGATTCGCTTGACCGCACGACAGGTGGATCGGTGGAACAGTGGATCGATAGAGTCACTCGGACCAATCCACCAGCCCACCAATTCACCCATGGCCGCCGAGGGCCCATTCCTCGAGATCAGGGTGCAGGACAGCGGGGTGGGGATTCGCGCCGAGGACATCCCCCGGCTCTTCCGGGAATTCACGCAGCTTGAGACCACGTACGACAGGCGCCACGAAGGTGCGGGCCTCGGCCTTGCCCTGACGAGGCGCCTCGTCGAAATGCACGGCGGCCGGATCTGGGCCGAGTCGGAGGGCCCGGGAAAGGGGAGCAATTTCACGGTCCTGCTTCCCTTTGACGGACCCGGCGCCTGAGCAGAAGGATATCCCCAAGGGGTCTCCCGGTGAATTCGCGCGTGTTGGTGATCGAGGACCACCCGATGGATCGGGAGCTCGTCGTCGAGCTGGTGGAGCAGGAGGGCTACCAGGTCCTCGAGGCGGACTCCGCCGAGGCGGGTCTCGGCCTGGCGTTCGCCGAACGGCCGGCCCTGATTCTCATGGATCTTCAACTCCCGCGGATGTCGGGGTACGAAGCCATCCGCCGGCTCAGGGCGGATCCGACCACGGCCCACATCCCCGTGCTGGCCCTCACCGCCTCTGTCGTGGGGGCGGGAATCCGCAAGGCCTGCGATGCCGGGGCCGACGTTTGCCTGGTCAAGCCGCTGGATACGGCCAATTTCCGCGACACCCTTCACAAGCTTCTCTCCCCTCCCCCGGCGGAGTAACGATCCGACCCACTCCCCTCCCACCGCACTTTCCCGTCGCCTCCTGGTCGTCGGCTATGGTATGTAATGGTGCCACTTCCTGGCGCCAGGCATGGCGGGACGACCGGGGACCGCGCAGATGCGGGAGAAGCTGGGTCGAGGGGTCAGGCGGGTTGTTCGCGGGGTGCTGAGTTGGGCGTCCTTGCTGGCCATCCCCCTGGGGATCGGCGTGGGCCTGATGGGGTCCATGACCCTGGGGGCCCTGATGGTTTTGGGGGGGACGCTGGCCTATTTCCTGGTGGACCCCATCATGCTCATCCTGGATCTGAAACCGACCGAGGACCGCGACCGCGAGAGACGCTGAGGGGGCGAAGGAAAAACACGGGCCTCCAGGTAACCGGGAGGCCCTTGATGTTTGCTGAGAGCCCTCCTTAGCACCTCGGAAAAATTCGTCTGTTCTCTCGACCTGTCAATCTCACGCTCAGAACTCGACGGTATCGCCGGGAGCCGGGGCCCGGAGGGTGATCTGCGGGCTCAAGGCCTTCTGGAATGCCTCCACTGTGCCCGTCAATATCGGGAACGTCGCGTAGTGCATCGGGATGGCGGTTTTGACGCCCCACATGCGGGCTGCCTCGGCCGCGTCCTCAGGCCCCATGGTGAAATGATCCCCGATCGGGAGCATGGCCACATCCGGCTTGTACCGCTTGCCGAAAAGTTCCATGTCCCCGTACAGAGCGGTGTCCCCGGCGTGGTAGATGCGCAGGCCATTCTCCAGGTGGATGATGTACCCGACCGCCGCTCCCCCTGGGGTCATCGAGGTCACTTTTGTCTGCGGGTCCGTGTAAGACACCGTCGAGCTGTGGTCGGCGCGGACCAAGGCCACCTTGATGGGCGTCCCGGGAATCGCCGTCGCGGTCCCTCCGAGATTCATCCGGATGAGGTTCGCGGCCGGAATCCCCTGGGTGGCGAGATAGGTGGACAACTCGGCCAGCGTGAGGACGCGGGCGTTGGTCTTCTTGGCGATCTCGACCGTCTCCCCGAGGTGATCGGCGTGACCGTGGGTGACCAGGATCAGATCGGCCCTGTCCACCTGCTTGGCAGTTGCCGGGGCCTTGGGGTTTCCGAGCCAGGGGTCAATGTAGATCGTCTTCCCGCCGGGGGTATCAATGCGGAAGGTCGAGTGGCCGAGATAGGTCGCACGGGCCCTGCCCCCCCCGCTTCCGGTGGCCTGGGCCACCCGAATCGGATCCGAGTTGGCAAAGGCCTCACCGAACGTGGCGACGGCCAGTGCGCACCCGCAGGTCAGGTGCAGGAAGTCGCGCCGGGAAACGCCGTCATGGGTACATGTCTTCCATGCCATGATGTCCCCCTTTTGGAATAAGGTGGTTCAAGGTAAGGCTGGATGCTGCCGGACGTGGCCGCCTAACGGGCGGCATAGCCTACACGGGCAAGCGGACCTTGGCAATCCTCATTGACCTGCTAAACCCGGTGGGGGGATGGAAAGTTCCCGCCTTCCTCCCGGCAGGGGAGATTGGTATTCTCGGCCCGCTTGCCGGGGAAACCGGCCCAGACAAGGAGTGTTCCATGGCTCACGTGGTCGTGGCTTCGACCCAGAACCTGCAGCAGGAGATCCAGGCCGGAAGCCATCGGTTCTTTGCCGACGAGCCGATCGAGGCGGGCGGGAGCGACACGGGCCCCGATCCGTACAGCCTGCTCCTGTCCGCCCTCGGGGCCTGAATGTGCATCACGGTCGTGCTGTACGCACGGCGGAAGGGCTGGCCCCTCACCCGGACCATGGTGGACCTGCGGCACGAGAAGGTGCACGCCAAGGATTGCGCCGAGTGCGAGACCACGGAGGGGAAGGTGGACCGGATCGAGACCCGCATGGAGCTGGAGGGGGAACTCACCGATGAGCAGTACACCCGGCTGCTGGAAATTTCAGAGAAGTGCCCGATCAAAAGAACGCTGACGTCGAAGGTTGTAATTGTTCCCAAGTAGACACCAGGTCCGCGGCAATACTTGAATGGGAGGAAAGGTCATGGCCGAGATCGTCCCGGGAGTCTATGCCATCACGGCGACGCCGTTCGACGAACAGGGCAGGGTGGACGAGGACAGCATCGCCTCGCTGGTCGAGTTCGAGATCAAGGCGGGCGTCCACGGCCTGAATGTCCTGGGGATCATGGGCGAGGCCCACAAGCTGACCGAGGGAGAACGGCGACGTGTCGCCGGGCAGTTCCTGAAACGCGTGGGCGGTCGGGTGCCGGTGGTGATCGGGACGACCCATCCGGGGGTCATTCCGACCACCGAGCTCAGTCGCGAGGCGGAGGCGCTCGGTGCCTCCGCGGTCATGGTCGCGCCGCCGGCGGGACTCAAGACCCCCGAAGCGATCCTGGCCCATTACCGGGCCGTGGCCTCGGCCATCCGGATTCCGGTGGTGGTGCAGGACGAGCCGGTGACCACGGGCGTCCTGATGCCCGCGTCACTTCTGGCCCGTATCGCGCAGGAGATCGAGTCCTGCCGGATCATCAAGCTGGAGGAAGCGCCCACGCCGCCAAAGGTCACCCAGATCCGGAGGCTGGCCGGTCCCTCGGTGAAAATCTTCGGCGGCCTGGGCGGCGCCTACTTCTTCGAGGAGTTATCGCGGGGCGCCGACGGCATCATGACCGGCTTCGCCTTTCCAGAGATCCTGGTGGAAATCTATGACAAGTTCACCTCGGGTCGACGTGACGAGGCTGCCGCGCTCTTCGACCACTACGCCTCCCTGATCCGGTACGAGGCCCAGCAGGGCATCGGCCTGGCCCTCCGGAAGGAGATCCTGCGCAAGCGGGGCGCCATCCGCACGGCCATCGTCCGCGCGCCGGGCCCCACCCTGGACGAGGTCACCCGACGCGAGCTGGACGATATCCTTCGACGGATGGGTGTCGAAGCCACCGGGTAGGCTCGGCGCTGACGCTGAGGCGATCCTGACGAAAGGAAACGGACCACTTCCACAAGGAGGATTCCATGGGAGCGATGAAGGAGTTTGCGCACATCTACTACCGCGAGGGGGCGCTGGACCCGAAAACCTTGCAGTTGGTCGCAATGGCCGCCATGGCCGCGGCCGGCTGTACAAGCTGAGTCCCGGCCCGCTTCGCGGCCGCGAAGCAAGCCGGCGCCAGCGACGACGAACTCATGGAGACCCTCTACTACGCCATGCGGGGAGCCGCCCGGGCCACGTGGAGCACCATCAAGTACATCGACGGGATCGAGGACCTCAACAAAAAATACCAAGCCGCCTTCGAACGCGACGGGAAGTGATTCCGAAAAGGTACCGGACACCTATAAAGGTGTCCGGTACCTATCTGGATAGCAACTGGGTCGCTCGCTTCCATTAGACCTCGGCGGAGAGGTCGAGGTCCCGCAGGACACCGGCCACCTTCGCCCAGTTCTCCTCGTTCAGGACGATCCCTTCCTTTCGTCGGCGGGTTTCTTCGGCGCGGGACTTTTCGCCGGGGATGTGGACGGGGCCCACACCTGGCATGGGGCGGGAGGTCTTCATGTAGACAGTGAGCTGGTCCACCTGGGAACGGAACTGGTCAAGGGGGACGAACCAGGACACGTCCGCGGCCAGGATGAAGATGCCGTTCATCTCCTCCGGCCCCGGATGAGGACTAGCGAATCCCGCCCCGGAGAGGATGCCCGCAAGCACCTCGACCACCAGGCTCAAGGCGAACCCCCTCTGACCCCCCGCGGGCAACAGGGAACTGCGGGGCTCCCTGAACAGAGAGGCGGGATCGGTCGTCTCCCTGCCGGATGCGTCAATGAGCCAGCCGGGCGGCGTGGGTTCACCGCGCATCATAAGCTGCCGCAACTTGCCAATGGCGGCCGCGCTGGTGGAGAAGTCGAAGAGGATGCCACCGCCCTCCGCTCCCGGAATACCCATGGCGATCGGATTGGTGGCGAGCCGGGGATCGATTCCACCCCAGGGAACCACGAATTGGCCGAGACCGGAGTCGTTGACCATCACCAGCCCGATCAGGCCTGCCTGCTGGATGCGCTGTGCGTAATCGGCCAGGCGCCCGACGTGGTTGGAGTGCTTGGCTGTGACTACGGCGATTCCGACCCGCCTCGCTTTTTCGATCGCCACCCTCGTCGCGAAGTGGGCCACCACCTGGCCAAAGGCGTATCGTCCGTCCACCTTGGCGGCGAACACGGTTTCTTCGGCAATGACCGGCTGGGCCTCCGGTTTCAGCAGCCCCGCCTTCCACCATTTGTGGTACTGGGCCAGCCGGAACACCCCATGGGAATCGTATCCGCAGAGGTTTGCGCGCACCAGTGACGATGCCACCATCTCCGCATCCTCCCGTCGCGCCCCCATTTGTTCGCACGCGGAGGTCACGAGGGCCTGTAAGTCTTCCGCACGCAGCCGCTGCATACTGGATTCTCGGTGTCCGCGAGATTCGAAGGTGCAAGACTACATCTATCCGCACATTCCGCAGCCTGCTATAGTTCTGTCAAGCCCTCAGGCTCGGGGTAGAGAATTCATGCCCAACGAGTCAGTCGCGGGTTCAACGTCTCTGATGACCGTGCACGGGAGTACGGTACCGCTCCCTCTGCTCCC